>JGI1652J44930_10000870_pt1 | contig 11616 bp, 11 predicted proteins | sample NewIslsDNAsample_FD_44930 | JGI IMG/M metagenome (IMG submission 44930)
TTTTCATTAAAGCAGGTTTGCTTTTACTGTTCAACATGAACCTCAAAATGTTCAAGAATGGACAATGCATTCTATAAAAATAATAAGTTTAATTTGATTATTCCAATATTCCCATTTTCATCGCCTTGACTACTGCTCCAACCCGCGAGTTGACATCCAATTTTCTTAAAATAGATGATACATGGTGTTCCACGGTCCTTTTACTTATGTTTAAAAACTTGCTGATTTCTTCATTTGTCATATCTTCAGAAATATATTGGAGAATTTTTAATTCAGCATTTGTAAGGGGGAAATGGTTTTTAGATGAAATGTAAATTGGAAAGTGTTTTATTCCCGAAAAACTTTGCCTAATTGCATTGGCCAATTCAAAGGCGGAATTTTCTTTTGTAACAAATGCATAAGCCCCGGCTTCGTAAGCGGCGTGAATGTATTCGTCATAGTCGTAACCCGATAAAATAACGATTTTACATGATGGATATTTTTCAGTGATTTTCTTCGTCCATTCAATCCCGTTATCGTTTTTCATTCTTATATCCATGACAATGACATCAGGGTTATGTTTGACTATTTCCTTCTCTAAGTCGGCGGGATGACAAATCGTATTTACAATTTCCAGATCAGCTTCATTTTCTAACAGTTGTTGAATCCCTAGCATCACTAATAAATGGTCGTCTACTAGTAATACTTTAATTTTCATCTTTTCCATCCTCACTCATTGGCAGAGTAATCGAAACGCAAGTCCCGGCCCCCGGTTCAGATTGTATGTCAAGTGTGCCTTTTAACTGATTAACCCTTTTTTGAATCGCAATCAGGCCTAAATGATTGTCTTGCGATAACCCCGATAAACGATTCGGTACTTTGAATCCAATACCATGATCTTTTACTTTTATGTTTAGGAGATTGTTCGTTTCTAAAACAGAAACGAAAACTTTCTTTGACGAAGAATGTTTGATGGCATTGTAAACCAATTCTTTGATCATTTGGAACACTTGAAGAGAGAGGGAAGCGGGAATGACTCTCAGATTCGTATTATAATCAATCTCAATGGTAACATTAAGGTTCGTTTGGCATTTTCTTTTTAATGAATGGAGACTTTTCTCCAATCCCAAATCTTCTACGATAACCGGATATAACTCATGGCACATTTCCCTTATTTCAAAAATACTGCTGCGGAGCGACTCTTTAATGTCTTCGAAAACACTGTTATCCATTTTTTTATATTTGCTCAAGAATTCAAGTTTATTGAAAAGGAGGATTAAATTTTGCAACACCTCATCATGGAGGAAAACAGATAGTTTCTTTTTTTCCTTTTCTTGTTCATTCAGCAGCAGCAAATCAAATTGTTCGGAAGGGAGAGATTCCTCCACTGTTTCCTTTAGCTGTTTTTTGATTTGCAGCAACGATTTCGAGCTGGCAAATAATTCTGTCGCGTCGGTTCGGATTTTTTCTATCAGTTTTATTTCTTCTTTTTCAAAAACCGTCGCATTCGTTTTCTCCCCGATCAGGAACCATCCGATCGTTGCATCTTCCAAATTCATAGGGTACGAAAAAAACTTCTTTCCATGGATATTCATTTTTTCAGGATGGCGGCCATGATGGACGCATGTCAGCAGTTCCGTATCGTTGAAATGGAAAAAAGCCCCTGTTTTATGTAAAATCGTTGGGATGTTATCGTTTTTCCATATCAGGCATACTCCGCTAACATCAATTGTTTTGTGCATTAAATCGGCAATGAGTTTTGCGCAATATTCCAAATGCTTCCCGTTCAGTAATTGTTGAAAGATAAGCAATTTTTCTTTTTGTATTTCTTGCTTTATCAGATGCCATTTTTTCATTTTTAAAGGTTCCAACCCTTTGTGGATCAAGTCATAAACAACGAAGGTGAATGCGAGCAAAGAGTTCATAAAAATAACTGTCTTTAAGTCGAAATTGTAAAACATAAACAAGAATAGGTTAAAAACAACCAAAGCCAAAATCATCACTAATAATTGGAAACTAATTTTTCGAAAGATTTCTCGAAAATCAACAACTTCTTGCTTCGTTAATAGATATGACAATGTCATGGGAAAGACAATGATGCTGCTAAGCGTATAATGAAAAGGAATGCCCGAAAAAGAAAAAAATGCATCCCGAATTAAGCTGAGAATGACAACAGGAGCAAACGATAGAATCAGACCGGCGATTAAAAGATACATTTGATTTTTGATTTTATCGGAATTGGATTGAAGGTGTAAAAAAAATAGGACAATACAGGACAGTAACGATAGAACCATGTTTGCGACAATGCATGGGCGAACGATTGTGTTGACGATGACATGGTGATGAATGCCTATTGAGAAATAAATGAGAGTCGCGAAAATGGCTATTAATAATGTAATCATACGAACCCGGCGAAAAAATGTTGGTTTTGTAGATGAAGGAAAATGCTCAAAAAAATTCATAAGGACGTAAGGAGCAAACGAAGCGGTGATCACTTCCAATTCTTTTGCCGTTTTTATATTCCAGCTGGAAGGTGCTGACAATGCAATAGCTAGTCCGCTGATGAACATTAACGTGAAAAAATGTTGAACAACGACCGAGTTCGGTTTTTGCACATAGCTATAGATGCCAATAAACAAAAATGACATTCCAATGAATATCGCGAAATAATGGTGAAAAGGAATATGCTCATTGTACATTTTTAAAAGAGTATAACAAGTAATGAAGACGGAAATGAGCAGCATGACAAAAGGGAAGATTTTCTTGTTCATGTTATCCCTGGCTTTCTAGATAACTTTTTAAGAATTTACTTGATGCTGAATCATCACTTGTTCAAACATGTAGTTGGTGGACAAGTGAATTTGCAAAAAAGTCTTCTTCCTCTTTTCCTTTAAAATTCTTTTAACCTTGCATCCACGGATTTTCTTTTGCGTTCAATCCACTTGTAGAAACTCCACTAATGCTGGAAAAGACTTTTGGATTTCAATTCTCCTTTTCTAACGCAAGTACCGTTGTTCCAATGGAATCCTTTTCTGGCAGTGTTTATTTTACACTATATTACAATTTTTGTCATGATTTTCTAAAAAAGTATTTTCCACAATTAAATTTGCGGTAAATACGGATGTTTATCGTTTTTAAATATAGTAGATTGTAGTCGTAGGCAATGAAAGCAGATTGAAAATTTCAAGTGTAATTAGAAAATCGCAGAAATTCTTGATCAAATAATGCTGAAAATGGGCAACCGGTTATAACAGGTTATCATTACTCGCGCGAGCAGGACAATTGTAGACATGATTGCCCGTGGGGCGAATGGGCTCATTAATCATCTTTCTGTCTTATTCTATCGTTATCGAGAGGACTGAAAATACACTAGGAATACTTATTACTAATTGCTGCTACCATTGCCTATTTTATTTATCGTAACCAGTCTCCACAAAATTTTATATTTATTGCAATTGTTGTGTTGCTTTTAATATCCGTATTTAATTCAAAAGAAAAGCAAAAATAGGTGATGTTTATGAAAGCGATTGTCGAGAAAGAATTTAAAAGCTTGTTCAAAGGTTTTAAGTCTATTGCTGTGATTGCATTTTTTCTTGTAGTGTGTTTCGCCGCTTCTAAATTTTTCAGTAATAACCTGGATATATTGCAAACAGATCATGCCGAATCAGCTTACGTCTCCAGTATTCGGGCGCTGGTTATGTTTTTAGGGTTTCTCTTTGTCATGTCCTTATCCCATGATGCAATCAACCGGGAAGTTGAAAACCAAACGATCCGCTTTTTGGTTACGAAATCCGCCAGAAGTTCTATTGTGATTGGCAAGTTTTTAGGGATTTTTTTGTTTTGGCTGATTTGTATTTTATGCTCATTTATTGTTATTGGTCTATTTGCCAAGCAGATCTTTGTTTTTGACTTTCTGCAAATTATGTGTTTCATTGCCTATGCTGTCAGTCTGACCATCTTGATATCTTTAGTAATAAAAAAACCGTCCCATACCACATTTGCTAGTATTTTGTTAGGTATTGCGCTGCCTGTTGTAGGATTGTGGTCTGTTATCTCGACCAAATTCATATCGGAAATCATTAAATATATACTCCCGTATTACTATATTGTGAAAGGCGGTTATTATATCATTTTTCCGTTTTTCCTCTCTATCCTTATGCTGTTGACGGCCTTGGCGATATTTCAAAGGAGAGATTTGTAGTGAAAATCATAGAGGTAAATAACCTGAAAAAGAAATTTAAAGATCATTATGTTGTGAAAGGCGTTACTTTTGATGTAACAAAAGGTGAAATTTTCGGGTTTTTAGGTAAAAATGGCGCGGGAAAAACGACAACAATGAATATGTTAACAGGTATTATTTTGCCCTCTGAAGGCAGTTTTACTATAGGTGGAAAAACGAATCAAGAAATCGATCAAATCAAGAGAATCATCGGCGTAATGCCGGATGCCGCAAACTATTACTATGATTTCACTGCCATTGAACATCTTATATTTTTTTCAAAATTAAAAAACTTAAAAATGAAAAAGAGTGATTTGCTTGATATTTTGGAGAGAGTAGGGCTGAAAGGTCATGAAAAGAAAAAGGTCGGCAGTTATTCGTTCGGTATGAAAAAAAAGCTGGGAATTGCCCAGGCTATTCTGGGGAAGCCGCAAGTCGTTTTTCTGGATGAGCCTACTTCCGGTTTGGATCCGGAGTCAGCCGTTGAAGTTCAGCAACTTATTAAAGAGCTGTCCCAAGAAGGCATGACGATTTTTTTAACTTCACATAATCTTGTTGAAGTCGAGAGAATCTGTGACAGAATAGCTATTATGGAAAACGGTATAATATCTAAAATCGGGAGCATGGAAGAATTAAGAGCTCTACATCAACGTACGATACGGCTTTCCATCAAAATAAAGAAAGAGGATTCTTTTATTGCCCATTCCATGAAAAATCATTTAGTCGATCATGTATCTGACGTACAAGCGAAAGACCAATATTTATATTGTTATCTGTATAATGAAGCTGATATACCTAAATTGATTCATTATTTATCCGGCCAAAACATTGATATATATGAAGTAAAAACGGAAAAAGCCACTCTGGAAGATATTTTCTTTGATCGGGCATCCGGGGATGAGATAGATATGATCAAAACTTGTTTTTTACATTTTATGGATTGATTGTATTAAAGGATTTTCGCCACAAAATGCACTTGGCAATCATGTTGTTTTCAAAGATTTGATCGCTTTGCCAGGCTTTCGGATGAATTGAAAGACATGACCGAAAAAATCACTTCCCCCCCGTTGTGGAAAGGGAAGTGATTCCGCTTCAAAAAGAACGGCCTGTTCCGCTGTTTAAAACATTTTTCTTGTTTTGCAGAAGTTCCATATGAATGTCATTTATATGGAACTTCTGTTTTATTTTCCCCTTTTTGTTTCGGGTATCGAATCGATTTTTTGTGAAATACTTTGCATGGATTGTTTTCGCTTGAAATAATTAATATTTTAAATGGGGAAATTATGATAAGCGCTTTGACAAATAAAAAATCCCGATAGTAAAATATAAAAACTAGTAAAAGGGGGAGCATGTTTTGTGAATAAAATGGCAGTCATTAAAGATATAGATGAATTAATCGATACTTATTGCATTGATTGCCCGATCAAAAAGGATTTGAGACAAACAAGGGGGAAGGCGGGGGCACACCGTTTTTGTATCGAACAATGCAGCGTCGGGGAACAATTGCAATTTTTAGGTAACGAATTGTTGAAAATCCAAGAGAAGGATTCCAAAAGTAATTGAATTCCTTTTTGAGCGGATATTACAATGGTATAAAATATTATATGAGTGCTCATGATTCCATTTTATGAGCATAAATGTGGTTGGAAAACATGGCGGGCAGCTTTCGAAATGGGCTGCTTTTTATATGTGCATGTTTGAAGGGGTTTTTTGGAAAAAACGAATGAAATGAAGAAATATGGATTTTATTAATGAAAATTGAATCAAAGTTCAGTAAACTTATGCTATAACGATGAAATGACAGGTGATTGTAGTGATAACACTGAAAGGGAAAAAAGTGCTCATTGCAAGCGGGGGAACCCTTGAAAAATGGGACCAGGTCCGGGGGCATACGAATCTTTCGAAAGGAACGATGGGCTGTTTTTTGGCCGAAACGGCATATTCCATGGGGGCCGAAGTGATTTATTTGCACGGATATTTCACGAAGCTTCCCGAACATAAAGAACAAATGAGGCTCGTACGTTTCGAAGGGATTGAAGATTTAGGGGAAAAAATAAAAGAAATTCTTCGAAATGAAAAAGTGGATATCGTCATTATGGCAGCGGCCGGTTCGGACTGGATTGTGGACAAGGTCTATGACCAAAGCGGCAATTTGATAAAGGAAAAAGGGAAAATGCCTTCCGATGAACCGCCGATCATCCATTTTAAAAAAGCGCCTAAAATTTTAGGGAAAATTAAAGGCTGGAATCCTGAAGTGCTTCTCGTCGGCTTTAAACTGGAAGCGACAGAAGATGTGGGTTATTTAATTGAGCGGGCAAAACTTCGGATGAAGGAATCGGATGCGGACTTTATGGTAGCAAACAGCTCCCGGTCTTTATACGGGGATGTGCCGCATTATATCATCTCTTCTTCCGGAGATTTCATCGAAGTTCAGGGAAAAGAACAAACGGCAAGAAAATTATTGGAAATATTGGCTGAAAAAGTATACAATTAATTGATATTGAAAGACTAGTATCGCTAGTCTTTTATTTTATATGATAACGAATAATTTAAATTTGTTTTATAGGTATTGGAGGATGGGTTCCATGTCGCTTCAAAGTGTCAAAGAACATTTGAAAAAATTTAGCCGTGAACAGGATATTTTGGAATACGATGAAATCAGTGCAACGGTGGAACAGGCGGCTGCCGCCTTAAACGTCATCCCTGCGCGGATTGCCAAAACGTTGTCATTTAAAGATAAGGAAGGCAACGCTTTTCTTGTCGTGGCCGCAGGGGATGCAAAAATCGACAATAAAAAATTCAAATCCACATTCGGCATTAAAGCGAAAATGCTAAGCGCGGAAGAAGTGGAACATTTTACGGGGCATGTGGTCGGAGGAGTTTGCCCTTTTGGGCTGGCCCATGATTTGGATGTATATTTGGATATTTCCTTGAAGCGTTTTTCGACGGTGTTTCCGGCATGCGGAAGCATCAATTCGGCGATTGAATTAACATGCGACGAGTTGTTTGAATATTCATACGCCAAGGATTGGGTGGACGTCGGAAAAGACTGGGATGCATTATTGACTGACGAAGTTGCGGCTGCAACTGAAGCATAGCGGGGGATGATTATGTATTTTTTTGATCATATTGTGCACTTTGTCAAAAAGCCGATAGCCATGGTCGAAAAAACGGGAGAACTTGGCCTCCATACCGTGGAAGGCGGAAAACATGAAATGTGGGGTACCTATAACTCCCTCTGTTATTTTGGCCTTTCCTATATCGAATTTATTGGCGTTTTTGATGAAGAGCTGCTGGAACAGTCCGCAAAAATTCCATATACATTGCACGAGTCTTACAAAAAACGGAACAAACGGGATGGGTTTACACGGATTGCGATCAGAACATCTACAATTGAAGAAGATGCGGCAAAATTGCGCGCGAGAGGTTATGAAGTGATTGGGCCGGATGCTTTTTCAAGGGTACGGCCGGATGGAAGCGTGCTGACGTGGAAATTGCTGCATTTTGGAAAAAAAGATTCACCTTTTGAATTTCCGTTTCTCATCCAGTGGGACAGTTCTGACAAAGAACGGTACCATGATTTGGTCAAGAATGGGAGCATTCAAGAACATCCGGTCGGCGATGTGGCAATCGAAGAAATCTCTTTGATTGTCACTGATTTAAAGCGGGCGGACGAATGGGCCGATTTATTTCAACATGAAATTGTAGAAAAAACGGCGGCATATATTAAATTGAAAGCGCCGAATTGCCAATTCAGCTTTTATTTGGGCCAAAAAAATGAAATCGCCGAAGTGAAAATCCGCGGTGCAAAAGAAGAAAAGCAAGTGATATTGGAAAACGGGAAATATTTATTTGTTCGTTAAATTTTTTAAAGGGAATTGCCTCCTGGATGCAGAAATGTTTTGCAGGAGGTATTTTTTATGGTGACCAATCTTTTTGTTTCAATTCTAGTTTTGGTNATTCTGGGTTTTTTCACTTTTGCAGGGGTTGTCATGGCATTGTTGATCGGATTCTTTGAATGGATTCCATTCATGATCATAATGGCCATCGTTCTTTATCTGCTTTTATTAGCCTTTTTGTTCCGTTTCTTCAAAACAAAGAGGAGAATCCTGTGGTTTGCCGGCATATCTTTGGTTGCGCTTGTTGCAGGTTCTGTGTGGCCGATTTACGAAAAATATGTGGACAGCATACCGACCGTTTCCTCGGAAGTGGATATTTTTGAATATAAGCCTTTTGAAGAAGGTTCAAAAGTCGTTTCTTTGGATGAGGAAGCAACCCTTCAATTGTCTGAACCGCTGCCGGTCATGGATGGCGCAACGGCGCTTTATCCCCTGTACTCCGCCATTGCGCAGGCGACCTATCCGAAAAAGGAATATGACCCTTATGACAGTGAAGTGATGGTCAATACAACGCCGGAAGCTTATGAAAATTTGATCAACGGCAAAGTGGATATGATTTTTGTCAATGAGCCGTCCAAAAACCAATGGAGGCGGGCAAAGGAAAAGGGCGTGGAATTAAAATTGACGCCGATCGGAAAAGAAGCTTTTGTTTTTTTCGTGAATCAGAAGAACAAAGTCGACGGGTTGACATTGCAACAAATCAAGGATATTTACTCCGGGAAAATTACCAACTGGAAAGAAGTTGGAGGAAAAGACGAGCCGATCCGCGCATACCAGCGGCCGGAAGACAGCGGATCGCAGACGGCGCTGGAGTCTTTGATGGGCGATACGCCGATTATGGATCCGCCCAGGGAAAATGTCGCCGGCGGAATGGGAGAAATCATCAAGGAAGTGGCCCAATACCGGAATTTTGAAAACGCCATCGGTTATACTTTCCGATATTATTCGCAAGAGATGGTAGGGAATAAACAAATTAAGCTGCTGTCAATCGATGGGGTTCCTCCGACAAAAGAAACGATTCGCAGCGGAAAGTATCCGATTACAGGAGAGTTTTATATTGTAACAGCCGGAACGGATAATCCAAATGTGCAAAAATTGATTGATTGGGTATTGTCTTCCCAAGGCCAACAATTAATCGAAAAAGTGGGATATGTTCCAATCAATGAAGGAGATTGATGAAGGCCGCAGTAGTCTATGATGATGTTCGTATGAAATGTTATTCTGATGGGGGCACCAAACAGGAAGAATGTTCTTGTTTGTGCCCTAAATATTTTTTGCGGAATAATTTTAGTGCAGGTGAATAGCATTAAAGCTTTTGCAGATTTTTTGGAGAAATTAGGCAGCAGAAAGTAATGTGGGTGATTTTTTGTTCAATCAATGGTAAAAGCTCAGTTGGGAAATGATCCTGAAAGAATAGTATAATAATATTTTGAGGCACAGAGTCGACGGCATGGAGTTGCTTTAACGGAGAAATACATATGCATTTCCGTTTCTAATGAACAAGGCTTTCATGAATTGAACATTGACAAAAACTAAAACATATAAAACAAAATCTTTGCCAATAATAACATTCGAACCAAAAGTATGTTGGCGAGTCACACGAATTTTCAGTATCAATATCTTTAAAGAAAGAGGAATTATGATGACAATCACAAAACCATTGACGGATTTAGACATTGCAAACAATGCCACATTAAAACCCATTACAGAAATTGCAAGAGCGGCAGGTATTCCTGAAGATGCTCTTGAGCAATTCGGACGGTATAAAGGCAAAATTGATCCGAATAAAATTCCGGGAAGACCGGACGGTAAAGTTGTACTGGTGACCGCAACAAGCCCGACTCCGGCCGGGGAAGGAAAGACGACCGTAACGATTGGCCTTGCGGATGCCTTGAAACAATTGAACCAAAAAGTCATGGTTGCGCTTCGGGAACCATCTTTGGGACCAGTTTTTGGAATAAAAGGCGGAGCAACAGGCGGCGGCTTTGCCCAAGTGCTCCCGATGGAAGATATCAATCTGCACTTCAACGGAGATTTTCATGCAATCACAACGGCCAATAATTTGGTTTCTGCGATGATTGACAATCATATCCATCAGGGGAATGAATTAAAAATTGATCCAAGAAGAATCATTTGGAAACGGGTTTTGGATATGAATGACCGGGCTCTACGAAAAGTGGTCGTCGGTCTTGGCGGGCCGACCCAGGGAGTGCCGAGGGAAGACGGATTCGACATTACCGTGGCTTCTGAAATCATGGCCGTTTTTTGTTTGGCGACAAGCCTAAAAGACTTAAAAGAACGTTTATCCAATATGTTGATAGGCTATACGTACGATCGCCGGCCGGTTTTTGTCAAGGATCTGGGAATTGAAGGGGCTCTGACCCTTATTCTAAAAGAAGCATTCAAACCGAATATTGTACAAACCATTGAAGGGACGCCCGCTCTTGTCCATGGAGGGCCGTTTGCCAATATTGCCCACGGCTGCAATTCCATTGTTGCCACGCAAACGGCGCGGAAAATGGCGGATATCGTTGTGACAGAAGCCGGCTTCGGTGCGGATTTGGGCGCCGAAAAATTCATGGACATCAAGGCAAGGGTAGGCCATTTCCGCCCCGATGCAGTGGTGGTTGTCACAACAATCCGGGCATTAAAAATGCACGGCGGAGTAGATAAGAGCAATTTGACACAGGAAAATGTCCATGCTCTTCTTCTTGGAATAAAAAATCTGGAGCGCCATATTGAAACAATAAGAAATTTTGGAATTGAGCCGATTGTTGCAGTGAACCGATTTGTTTCGGATACCGAGGCCGAAATTTGCACGCTGATGGAATGGGCTAAAAAGAACGATATACGGATTGCGAGAACGAATGTTTGGGCGGAGGGAGGAAAAGGCGGACTTGACCTGGCAAAACAGGTTTTGGAAGTATTAGATCAACCCAAACAGTTCGCACCGTTATATGATGTAACCGAGCCGATTGAACAAAAAATAACAACCATTGTCCAAAAAGTTTACGGGGGAATCGGTGCGGTCTTCACGGATCAGGCAAAAAGACAATTGAAGCAGATTGAGGAAAACGGATGGAGCGATTTGCCGATCTGTATGGCCAAAACCCAATATTCCTTGTCCGACAACCCGAAATTGTTGGGCCGCCCTGAAGGATTTACGATTACGGTAAGAGAAATCATCCCTAAATTAGGGGCGGGATTCCTGGTATGTTTGACAGGCGATATTATGACGATGCCGGGGCTTCCAAAAGAACCCGCCGCATTAAGAATGGATGTCGATGAAAAAGGCGATGCCGTCGGATTGTTCTAATAGCAGAAGCGGACTGGAATGATGCTCTCCAGTCCGCTTTTTTTGATTTGCCATTTTCATAATTATTGGAAACAAGTGCATCCAATATTGTTTATAAATTTCCTTTTTATTACAAAAAAATGAATATTTTGTGAACTGTCGAAATCAGTATAGCTTAATGGAATAAAAAATGACATACTATTAAAGTGTTTCACAACAAAAAA
>JGI1652J44930_10000872_pt1 | contig 11611 bp, 15 predicted proteins | sample NewIslsDNAsample_FD_44930 | JGI IMG/M metagenome (IMG submission 44930)
TGATCAGACCGAATTTATCCGCTTTCAAAGAAAGAAAAGAACGAATATTTCTTCTCATTGACAAAGTTGCGGCGATCTCCTTATAATATTTACAAATGAAANATAAGAGAACAAATGTAAAGGGGGTGTGTGAATGGGTGAATGGGGTTATCTGATTCTTTTCTTAGTTGGCGCTTGGGTTGTACAGATCATTTTTACCATTGTTCAGAACAAACATTTTAGTCAGACGGTACGCGAGTTGACAAACAAGCATTCACCGGGATATCTCGGGATCGGTGTGAAGAAGCAGCGTTTTGGTACTGGTTCTGTTGTGATTTTGGTGTCCAATCTCAAAGGGAAAATTGTGGAGGCGAAAGAGATGACGGGTGTCACGGTTTTTTCACGCTTTCGTTCTATGCCGAACTTCATCGGTAAAGATGTTGAACAGTTAGCGACGATGAGTGATACCCATCATCAAGCACAAGCTATTCGCATGGCTGCTGAGAAAATTTTGCAAGAAAAAGAGAAGAAAGAGAAGCCCGATCAAGTTTCTTCAGATTCCTTAGCAAAACAAGCCTGATATGAAAAGGGGGCAAATAAAGATGGATTTTCTCGTTACACTCGCAGAAGGTTTTATTGGGATGTTTCAAGAAGGCGGAAAGACCTTCATGGGATTAGCCAAAGGAATTTTACCAACGCTTATTTGTTTGATAGTCCTTGTAAACGCTTTAATTAAGTTTGTCGGTGAAGAACGGATTCATCGGATTGCACGAAAAACAACCAAGTATGCATTGTTGCGTTATACAGTTTTTCCAATCTTAGCTGTCTTTTTCTTGACAAACCCGATGGCGTATACGTTCGGTAAGTTCTTGCCTGAAAAACAAAAACCAGCATTTTATGATTCCGCTGTCTCATTTGTCCATCCCATCACGGGCTTATTTCCACATGCAAATGCAGCAGAGCTGTTTGTCTATTTGGGAATTGCCAATGGCATTAGTAAATTAGGGTTACCGTTAGGACCGCTAGCTGTACGTTATTTAATCGTTGGCATCATTGTCATCTTGATTCGCGGTCTTGTTACCGAATGGATTACAAATATCATGTGGAAAAGAAAAGAAATGGAAGCAACGGCGAAGTAATTGAATGCGTATTCAAAAAGAAAGGGGATGTAAGATGGCTGAATATCGTGCGGTAACGATTTCTAAAGGCTCTGGAGGTTGGGGTGGTCCATTAACGGTTAAACCAACGGAGAAAAAGAAATACATTGCTTCCGTTACAGGTGGTGGCATTCATCCCATTGCGAGAAAGATTGCTGAATTAACAGGTGCAGAAGCAGTGGACGGTTTCTCGAAGAAAATTGATGCGGAAGAAATGGCATGTGTGGTCATTGATTGCGGTGGAACAGCGCGCTGTGGTGTCTATCCCAAGATGGGTGTATTAACAGTGGATGTAACCCCTGTTTCACCATCGGGGCCGTTGGCACAGTTTATTACTGAGCAGAATTTTGTATCTGGTGTTACCGAGGATAACATTCAATTAGCGGATGAGCAAGCATCACCTTCGACAGAAGAACAGCCAGAAGAGCAAACGAAAAGTGCGAGCGAATTAAAAGAAGAGGCTAAGAAAAAAGCTGCAGAAGTTTACCCGCAACAGCAATCAAACATTTTGGTAAAAATTGGACGTGCAATGGGAGATGTAGTTGGGGTATTTTATCAGGCGGGGCGTGAAACCATTGATATGGTGATCCGAAATATTTTGCCCTTCATGGCATTTGTTAGTACACTGATTGGAATTATTACGTATACCAAAATTGGTGATTGGATTGCCCAAGGTGTAAAGCCGCTTGCTGGAAATATTATTGGGTTAATCATTCTATCGATTATTTGTGCCATTCCGATTTTATCACCGTTGCTTGGTCCAGGTGCTGTGATTGCGCAGGTTGTCGGTGTACTGGTTGGAGTTGAAATTGGTCGTGGAAATATTCCACCGTCACTTGCCTTGCCAGCATTATTTGCGATCAACCCACAAGTTGGTTGTGACTTTGTCCCGGTTGGACTTACGTTGGGTGAAGCGAAACCGGAAACGATTGAGATTGGTGTTCCCGCTGTGTTGATTTCTCGATTGTTCACAGGTCCAGTCGCCGTGTTGATTGCTTATCTCTTTAGTTTTGGTCTCTATTGATATTGAGGAGTGAATCTGTTCATGACAGTTGTGTGGGAAACCGAGGTTACCTCGATTGGCAAAGAAGTTGAACAATTAATACAGGAGAAAACGCTGATTCTTTTTGATGAATCAGTACCTGATGAGCTAAAAGATATTTCAATTCTACATGCAGGAAAAAAGATCAATGATGAGATCCGACCTGGAGATACGTTGTGGATGAATGAGGAAAAGTTTGAGATCTATTTTGTAGGTGATCGCGTCAATCAATCATTTCAGGAATTAGGGCATATTACAATCAAGTTCAATGGTAGTCAAAAGGATATGCCAGGAAGTATTTGTGTTGAAGAGAAAGCGATCCCATCGCTCAAGGTAGGAACTCTCATTCAAGTAACAAGATAATTTTGTAGGAAAGTTGGAGAATGGTTATGTCAATCAATCGTCAATTAGCAGAACTCGAAAAAAATGGAACATATATACGTGTAGGACTGATTGGTGCAGGCCAAATGGGCCGTGGTATGATTTCACAGATTGCGGCAATGAAAGGCATGCAGGTTGTGATCACGGCAGATATTCGTAAGGAAAATGCTGTGAATGCTTACTTACAAGCAGGTTACTCGGAAACCGAGATTCGTGTGACAAATGATTTGGAGAAAGCGGAGCGTGCCATTGCTGCCAATCAAGTTGTGGTCACGGAAGATCTGCAACTTGTATTGGCGATGGATGCAGTTGATGTAGTGGTTGATGCAACGGGGATTCCCAATTTGGGAGCTGAAATTGCGTGGAAAGCAATTTTAAATAGAAAGCATATTGTTATGCTAAACGTTGAAACAGATGTGACCGTTGGACCACTGCTTTATCAAATGGCACAAGCGGCCGATGTTGTTTATACGGGTGCTGCCGGTGATGAACCTGCTGCGATCATGGAACTCTATAACTTTGCAGATGCGATTGGTTTTCAAGTCTTGGTTGCAGGAAAAGGGAAAAATAATCCCTTAAACGTTGAAGCAAACCCAGATACTGCTCGTGAGCAGGCCGCAAAAGTGAATATGAATCCCAAAATTTTAGCTTCTTTCCAAGATGGAACGAAAACCATGATTGAGATGACCGCAGTTGCCAATGCGACGGGTTTTGTCCCGGATGTAGCTGGAATGCATGGTGCGGAAGCAACGGTCGATCAGTTAACGCGTGTTTTGCGATTAAAATCAGAAGGTGGCATTTTGCAAAAATATGGAGTTGTTGAGTATATCAATGGTGTTGCACCTGGTGTCTTTGTCATCGTGACAACAGATAAACCAGAAGTACACCATGAAATGCAATATCTCAAAATGGGTGAGGGACCGAACTATTTATTGTTCCGTCCTTACCATTTGACAAGTTTGGAAACGCCGCTATCGATTGCTAAAGCGTATTGCCTGCATGAAGAGTCCATTGTTCCCTATCATGGGTTAGTAGCTGAAACGGTTGCAGTTGCCAAGAAAGACCTCAAACCAGGTGATCATTTAGATGGTTTGGGTGGATATACGGTGTACGGAACAATTATGACGGCAGAAGAGGCCAAAGAGCAAAATGCTTTGCCAATTGGTCTGGTTGATCCTTCTCTGGTTGTAACCAAGCCGATTCAAAAGGGAGAAGTGATCACGTATGATAAAATTGAAAATACGAAGAGTTTAATCATTTGGGAGCTTCGTCGCTTGATGGAAAAGGGCATTTAGAATGATGATAGATTGAAATTGGGAGGATAAGGAACGAAGATTATGATTGAAAAGAAGTTAACCATTCAAAACCATACAGGACTTCATACAAGACCTGCAAGCCAGTTTGTGAAGACAGCAAATCAATTTAAATCGGAGATTACCATTCAAAAAGGAGATGCCTCAGCGAATGGCAAGAGTATCATCAGTATTATTGCCTTAGGTGCATCGAAGGGCAGTGAGATCTGTTTGCGAGCAGAAGGCCCAGATGAAAAGGAAGCGATCGAAGCGCTGAGTGAACTAGTGGAGAATAAATTTGGTGAGGAATGACAGGTGTTTTTGTGATGCGAAAGTTGTATAATATTATTATATATCATTAGAAGTGGGGAATCTGCGATGAAGGAAACCAATATGACAACAGAACTTTATTGTCTGCGTTGTCATCGTGAAACACCTCATTGCCTCACATATTTGAATAGTACGATTTCGACAATAAAATGTTTATCGTGTTCACGTACCCATCGTGTGCGTGTCGATGTCAAACATGAATTGTATCAAGAGNTGCTTGAACGGATCAAAACGAAACCGATTCGCATCACAAAAGAATATAAAGAGAATATGTCCATGTTTTTGAAGATTTTCCCACGAAGAGTGATCAATAAACCATTTCGACTTTATCGAGAAGCGAAAGAGGTTAAGACATTATTAGAGAAGTATTCAAAACATCAATAAAAAGAGGAGCCGTTCGTCGGCTCCTCTCAGCTTGTCGACAAAGTCGACAAGCTGAAATAAGGCTATCATGAGCCTTATTTTTTTGTTGTTTTTTCACTCAAAATTTGATTCTTAGTCTATAAAGTAGTCATCATTAAACTTGTTATTTTTTGAAGAAAGGATTTTTGGATTGAAGGTATGAGTAAAGTAACATAGATCCGCTTATCGTCAGCTCATTAAACATGTTACTTTTTTTACTATGTGAAAAATGATAAAGTAGATACTAACTATAACTGGAAAAGGAGATCACTAACTATGACCGATGATCCTACTTTAAAAGATATCCTATCTCTAATGAATCAGCAATATAATGAGATGAATCAACGGTTAAATCAAATCGATCAACGTTTTAACGAATTGGAACAAACCACAGACCAAAGATTCGATAAGTTAGATCAAAGATTTAGTAAGTTGGAACAAACCATGCAGCAGCGATTTGATCAAGTAGAACAGGCTATATTCGAACTAAAAGAAGATATTGATTTTTTAAAGGATCATGTATCCGATCAATTACTGGTTCAAGATAAAAAAATATGGAAAACACAAAAAGAAAATCAGAAATTACGTAACGAAGTTAATTTATTAAAAGATGCTGCTAACAATAAGTAAACCCATCTACTTTACTGAAGCAGATGGGTTTTAAGCAACCTCTTCGATAAGTCTCTTCCCTCATTCTGAACACTGATAACGGATAGAAGAAGTGCAACTTCTTCAATTCATCCGTTCTTTTCTAGCCGCTCCAGTACATAAGCAGCCTCTTCGCTCCTGAATTTTATTTGTTCCAGTGTATGAGTATATGCATCTTTTTTTGTCTATGTCCAGATCCCATACATATGCCAATGCAAGTAGGTATTGATCCTCATTCAGTTAAATCCTCCTTGTCAAAGGGATAGAAAGTATAATTTTGTAAATTGATTGAATTGTTGTGCGATTAATTACACTTTTTCTGGTTTTTTTCCAGATATTTGGTAATGAATTCTCTGGTCATTCGCGTTAGGATAGTCAATGTTAAAAAACAAGAGCCGAATCCCTTTTTGGGAGCGGAGGACCCAACGATAACTATTGGGGTGAACTCGACTCGAGCGGGACCCTTCCCCGAACCCGTCAGCTAACTCCGTAGGCTTAGAAGGGAGGAAAACCGCTACTACATTTCGGTTATGGTCACTGGGGTATGACCAAATCGGTAGTAGCAACATTATGAACGTCTTTCGTTTGAAGGCTTTGGCTTTGATGGTGATTGGATTTTTGGGATTCTTTTCTTTGCATACCAAAACGGCAGCAGCGGAAAATGTGTGGAAACCGGTAAAGGTTCAACCGGGAGATACGTTGGAGAAAATCGCCAAAAGGTATGGAAGTACTGCTGAGTTATGGAAGAAAGCCAATTACTTGGAGGATTATTATTTAACAGTCAGTCAAACTTTAAATGTTGTCTTCCCTTACCTTGTAACAGAGGGAGACAATTTGGATTACCTTGCCAGAAAGTACAATACTACGAAATTTGCGATTAAGAAGCTAAATCATCTTAAGAATGATCAAGTGAAAGCAGGTATGGTTCTTTCCATTCCGGTAAACTCCAATCGTCTATTGGTAGAACCAAAAGCAAAGAAAGAGCGGTTTGTTTCGAAGAAACGAACGGTTTCTACTGCTGCGAAACACCAGCGCAAACCAAAGAAAGGAATCACAAGCCAAATTCAATCATCAAAGCCGAAACGATCAACGAAAACGAAAAAAAGGCAAGCAACCAAGTTTGGATCCATTCAAGGTAAGAAGACCCTCCAGATGAGAGCGACAGCTTATAATGTTCAAGGAAATGAAAAATGGGGGCGATTAACAGCATCGGGTACAACTGTTCGANATGGTGTTGTTGCGGTTGACCCAAATGTGATTCCGTTAGGGACAAAACTCTATATCTCGGGTTATAATTCGCCTCTTCTACCCAAAGGTGGCTTTATCGCTGTTGCGGAAGATACAGGAGGGGCCATTAAAGGAAATCGCATCGATATCTTTATTGATGCACCAACAGGAAGTGTCAGCAAGTTTGGTATTCAAAATGTGAAAGTAACGATCTTACAATAGAAGTTAAACGATGATTAACGGAGCNACGAGAATTAGTCAGTTCTCTTTTCAGCGTATTTCTATTGCTATGGATTGATAGATGGATCGGAGCAGAGCCAAGAAAAGACAAAATGTACAACTTGAGATGCAGCCAACTCCGAGGGGGGTTGGCTGCTCGTTTCTTTGAACAAAACATTCTTATGATATTTGTGATTTTTTCTTTATTTAAATATGATAAACTAGATCTANTCCCAAAATTAGAAAGCAGGTATCGCAAGCAAGGAAGATTCCAATGAAAAAAGGCTTTCTATGGTTATTTGTATTCTTAATATTAGGTGCAATCTTATTGGTGCCCATTAATTCATGGGAAAATCTGCTGACTTCAAAAACGGAAAAGAGCGAAAAACAGGAATTCAGAAAGGAAGAGCATATCGCACCCAAAACCGATTCCTATTTGGTTCGCTGTCTACAGAAGGATGGCATTTTCTACGTCAATTTGCATGAGCTGAGTCAAAAATTATCGTTACAAACAAAAGTCGATGATAAGAATGGTCAAGTCTTTTTGGCTGATGATCATTTGAAGTTTTCCTTTTTAAAAGATGTAGCAGTTTTTGAAAAGAATGGCCTCTACTATCCGATGCGATCACCATTGTTCTACCAGGGAAAACAGATTTGGATTCCATTGGAAACAGTGGAGCGTATGTTCGATGGCCAGGCACAGATGAAATCAAATCAGCAAGCGATGCTCCTAGTGAATCGGAAACAATCTCCGCCTCCAGCCATCCCTGTGAATCTTTCCAAGATGACGCCAGAAGGGTTGGTCTCCTACTTAAGCTTTTTGAGCAAACCAATCAAGGGTGCACATGTGAGTACCAAGGATAGTTCTTTGCCAGGAGCACCGCGTACATATCGGAAAGGCGTGCATGAAGGAATCGATTGGTATGGGGGTCCGACAACAGGTGTGCCCATTACCAAAAATACACCCGTGTTTTCAATGGCGGATGGGATTGTGGTCAGAGTCGATCATCATTATAAAGAGATGACAACAGCAGAGCGGCAACAACTTCTTGCTTTGGGCAGGAAAAATAATGGCCAAACACCACAGTATGTGTTGGATAAATTGCGAGGCCGATCAGTTTGGATACAACACGATCGCGGTGTGATGGCTCGATATGTGCATTTGGATCGTGTGAATCCGCATCTGAAAGTAGGGCAGAAGATCAAAAAAGGTGAGCAAATCGGGTATGTAGGAAACTCGGGAACAAGTGATGGAGCAAAAGGGAATAATCAAGGTGTGCATCTGCATTTGGACATTTTTATCTATGGTCAGTGGCCATGGGGTTCATATACAATGCGTGAACGACGCATGATCTTAGAACATATATTTCCAAAAGAACCAGCAGCAAATCCTTGACCAGTCGAGTGCGGACATCATCTTTTCAACAGAATTGGAATCTTTACTGAGCGTCACAATGAAAATTCGAAGGTCACATAAACACCCATAAAAACAAATATGGGTGTTTATTTACGCTTATAAAAATACATTACGCGGTCGTTAAACATATGTAGCTCGCCTTGAACTTGTTTGGCGATAAAACGTGAGAGTTCATTCGCTTTTGCCAGATCTCCATGGGTTGCTTGTGTTGGCACGACAATCTGGATCTGAGGTGAATCCTCGGACTCAAGAACCCCCATGACGAGATATCGATACAGATTTGGGTCTTTGCCTTGGAGCAGCAAATATTTTGTTCCCTCTTCCTCTTTTTCGATGATGTCATAAGGAAAGGCAGCTCCTTTATAATCCCAATTGAGTTGCTTGCCTGTAAGTTCTGTCATTTCTTGATAGTATTGAAGCAGTTTCTTTAATTCTTCTAGAGTGATGGATGAATATTTGGAGCCTGAGACCAATTTGATATATGCACTTTTACTCACAAGTTTTTCTCCCTTCTTTGATTTGTCGATAAACTGCTTGATTGTGGTTTCATCTTAACAGGTTCATTCTTTCTTTTCAAATTTGGAAAATGGACACTTTTTCATCGATCGGGATAATTTTCCAGCAGATAAGAAGTTTCATTCGATAAAAGAAAGGGAAAAGAGATGCAACGCTTAAAAATAAACTCGTTATAAAAGGAGGTTTACGGTATGGCATTTGAACGTTTATATGATGAATCAGAAAAAGCAAAGATTCGGTTTGTCGGTTTTGTTTCGGAACATGGACGGTATGATTACGGGATCGTATATACACATCTGTTCTTCGGTAAACCCTTGGTCATTTGCATGCAAACAGGTCGTTCATCATTGTTGTCAACAGAAGATGCTGAAAATACCGAGTATCTAAAGCAAATCTTTAATTTGCATTCACATAAAGAAGCGGAAGAATTAGCCNTCTTTTTAAAGGAGAACTTGCCGGCACAATCCATTGAACCGTTTTAAGCGCGTTGAATCGGTTGCTCAGTATCCCCAATTGGGGATGCTTAGAGCAACGATCACAACATGCTACATCATGAACCCTCTTCGTTTGTTTTACCTCGGCTTCTTTCATCTCCGCATACCTACTCTTCAATCGCAATGGTTGCTTTTCGTTTCGTAAAGTCCCAATCCGGATAGTACGTTTTGGCAACAATTAGATTGGGTCCAGTGCAATGAGCCTGTGGACAGAAACAGTGGTATTGTTTGGCTGTGTTCGTTTGTAACCAGCGTGCAAAGATATCAACTAGGCGATCTTTCTGAATATTGCCCAGTGGTGAACCGTCTGCAAAGTCGGTAACAAAAACATCGCCGGTAAAAGCGTTAATGTTTAACCGATTTCGCCCATCTGGATCTTGGCGGATGGTAACGAGTGGTTCTTGATGCAGCCGCAACAAAAGATCGTGGTCTTCTTTTTCCTCGCTACAAGGGAAGAAGGGGAGTGTGCCAAATAAGATCCAAACATCGGGATGACGATGAGCAAGCAATGAATAGATAGCTTGCCGATATTCCGACAGACGCAGGAGTTTCATTTCTTTCGCAAAATCACTGGGATACAGTGGATGAACTTCATGTCGTTTACAACCCAGATCAGCAATTTGTTGGTGGATAGTTTGGATGTATTGGGCAGTAAACGGGCTAAGGAAGGATTCAGCAGAGACAAAGATGCCTTGTTTGGCCAAAACGCGCGCATTCTCTTTCATTTGTTCAAATAGTTTTTCAGCTGTTTGTAACGGTACGTCACGTTTCATATGGTGAAAGGCGATTCGATGAAAATCTTCCACGTTACGATAGTTGTAGGAGATATGTACCACGTCAACATCTTCGATCCAATCCTCATAGCGTGATAAAGGCAGTGTGAGATTGGTGTTAAGTTGTGTATAAATCCCTCTCTCTTTTGCATACTTAAGTAAAGGTTGTAACGTCTGTTTTACCACCGTTTGATTGAGAATGGGTTCTCCACCGGTAAAGCTCATCGTTGTCAGCTGTGGAATTTCGTCCAGGCGTTGCATAAGCAAATCGACGGATAGCGGAAGGCCTTCCTTTTCAACTAATTGTTCGCCAACAGCACAATGCTCACATCGTAAGTTGCACAGATTGGTGATGGTAAATTCAACACTTGTTAGTTCATATTGTCCTTTTGTTAAGCGTGTTTGCCACACATCCCAGGGATCCCGCTCTGGTGTGATTGGTTGTTTGTGTTTCATTGGGTCTCATCTCCCATTTTTCTCGTATAAACCGGAGATGAGTATACTTGATTTTGATAAAATGGGCAACAGTTTGTGTAAGATGAATCATGTTAGATTTTTTTTCTCATTTCTGTATGTTGGTATAACGGTAACAATGTGCGCAATGTTTGTTGAATTTTGTTGATCAGTGCATCCTCATCCAGTTGTATGCTGGTTTGACGTGGAATTTGTGTTCCACAGAGAAATTCAGCTTTTTTGACTTGGCGCAGTCGTGTTAGTTTTTGTCTGATGGTGTCGATATCGAGTTCACGGATGGGAATTTGCTCATCCTTGGTGTGGTCATCTGCAAATAGAAAGTCAACAGGCAGGGTTGTCCACCAAGTGGTTAATTGTTCCGTTAAATGCGTGGCAATCTGCTCTTTTTGTTTGCATTCTCGAAAGATCGAAAACCAAATAAATAGTGAGTGAGCATTGATGCCAAATTGAAAGTGCGGATACGGCTTATAACCCCGTTGATGGGTTGACCATGCTAGCCAGGTTTGTTCGGGCGGATGAACTGTACGTCGAGCGTGTTTCGCAATGTGTACATAGAAAGTTTGTTGGCAAGTGTCTGCTAAAAAATCGGCGATAACCGGTCCAATTTTGGCAAATTTGGGTTGAAGCTGCTGTTGGATCGCTTCCATTCGATCTTTTAGACCTGGAATTTGAAATATTTGAAAATCATTTTCGGTAAAGAGGGATTGCATTCCAATCATCTTCCTTTCCTTTATTCCTTATTCTGTAATATTCACCGTGTCCGAATTTTGTATTCCTACATATGTTGTCTTAAAATCTATATTTTTCCTTCATATTTGGCTAGGTTTATTTCCATGTTTTGCGGGGCATGATGGGTGATAAATGAACGCGCGAGTGGGTCATATCAAATTGAGGAGAAAAGGGGTGTTTGTGTGATCACGATGGACGATGTGATCAAAGCATATAAATGTAAAGAGGCGGAGGAACGGATCCCAGTGCTTCGGCTTGAATTGGATTATGAACTCGCATTACTCTATGAAGCAATAAAGGAAAAGGACGAAGAGAAGCAAGATAAGGCCAAAAAACGGTTAAAACAGTTGCGGCAAGAACTTTTATTGTTGGAAGGTTTTTAGTGATAGAAGAATAGGTACAATGGTTGCCTGCCAATCGATCATGTGATCTTTCTTAATGATTTGTATGATGAAGTGATGATATCAATCAGGGAAGATCCGAATCTGCGCACATTTGCGTTTTTTCTGCGTATAATGTGCTTTTTTTTTT
>JGI1652J44930_10000875_pt1 | contig 11588 bp, 11 predicted proteins | sample NewIslsDNAsample_FD_44930 | JGI IMG/M metagenome (IMG submission 44930)
AAATATAGATTTTACGTAAAACAATTAAAGAAAATTATATCTTCTGAAATATATTCATAAGGTCCTATTGATATAGGGCCTGTTTTTATTATGCCGCTGTGTCCGCTTGCTATGAATCAATTGGAAAATCATCTCGCTTTGTCTGCTTCTATTCAAGTCGGTTCGTTAATGTTAATATATATTTTGTTATTGATGCACAGCTTATATACCGCTCTAAAACGTCATGATGCCATCCATCCGTTTTCCTTTCATGTGCCAGGTCATAAATACGGTTTTGTATTTCCGGCAAACGCAAGAAATGATTACGAACCATTATTAAAACTGGATGCTACGGAGTTAACCGGATTAGATGATTTACACCATCCGGAATCGGTTATTGCCGAGGCACAGTTGCTAGCGGCAAAACTGTATAATGTAGAAGAGACATTTTTTCTTGTGAACGGTTCTACAACTGGAAACTTGGCGATGATTTTTGCTGTTTGTGGGGAAAAAAAGAAAGTCATTGTACAGCGCAATTGCCATAAGTCGGTGATGCATGCGCTTCAGTTAGCAGGGGCCACTCCTGTTTTTCTTTCTCCTGAATTTGATGAAGACGTTCGTGTTGCTTCTTATGTGGCCTATGACACGATAAAAAAGGCGCTCGAACTTCATCCAGATGCCGCGGCGCTAGTATTAACCAATCCTAATTATTACGGCATGGCCGTTGATCTTACAGAAGTAGTTCATCTCGCGCATCGCTACGGCATTCCCGTACTTGTCGATGAAGCGCACGGCGCCCATTTTATTCTCGGCCAGCCTTTTCCGAAAACAGCGGTCGCGTGCGGAGCGGATGTAGTTGTTCAGTCAGCTCATAAAACGCTGCCGGCTATGACAATGGGTTCGTATTTACATTTCAATAGTTCATTGGTCGATAAAGAAAAACTGAAATATTTTTTGCAAGTATTTCAATCGAGCAGCCCATCTTATCCGATTATGGCATCGCTGGATTTAGCGAGAAGCTATGTCGCTTGTTTGACAAAAAACGATGTCAAAAAGGTGGCTGAACAAATCAGAGAGTTTAAAGATGCTTTAGCAACGATTGAAGGAATTGCCATCGTGCATTCGCACCAGCCGCTTGTACAGACCGATTTGTTGAAAATTACGCTGCAAACACGGAGCGAATTATCAGGCTATGAGTTGCAGCAGTTGCTAGAGCGCGAAGGAATTTTTGCCGAGCTAGCCGATCCGTTTAACGTTTTGCTTATCTATCCGCTTGCTGTGATTGAACAGATGGAGCAAGTGGTGGAAAAAATACAACAGGCGTTTCGCGGCTTGCGTTATAGTGAGCAGTTGCTATATTCGTTTCATTCTTTCTCGTTTTTGCCATCTACGGATGCGATCTCGTATAAGGAATTGCAAACGTTGCCGAAAAAAGTAGTAGATTTAAAGAGAGCGGAAGGATATATTGCCGCGGAAACGATTATACCTTATCCGCCCGGGGTGCCTCTGTTATGGATAGGGGAACGAATTTGCAAGGAACATATCGAACAAATCGAACAGCTAAAACGTTGCCATGCACGCTTTCAAGGCGGAAGATATTTATCTACTCAGCAAATAGAAGTGTATGATCTTATAAAATAAGGGAGATGTAGCGTATGAAAGGATGCTTTTTTTCGTTCGAAGGACCTGATGGCGCAGGAAAAACGACGATGATTGCGAAGCTAGAAACATTTTTACGGGAAAAAGGATTTGCCGTACTGTCGACAAGAGAACCGGGGGGCGTGCGCATTGCGGAGGCTATCCGCTCGATTATTCTAAATCCAGATCATACAGAAATGGATGGACGTACTGAAGCACTGCTTTATGCTGCGGCGAGAAGGCAGCATCTTTTAGAAAAAATTATTCCAGCCGTCGAGGCTGGTAACATTGTGTTGTGCGACCGGTTTGTTGACAGTTCTTTAGTNTATCAAGGGTTTGCNAGAGGATTGGGTGTGGACGAAGTATTGCAAATCAATCAATTCGCGATTGATGGATATTTTCCATCACTAACCATTTATTTTGATATTGATCCGAAAATGGGGCTGGAGAGAATTCAAAAAAATAAGCAGCGAGAAATAAACCGGCTCGATATGGAAAGCTTGTCCTTTCATTATAAGGTACGGGAAGGATATTTAAAGCTGGCCGAACGGTTTTCTGAGCGGATTGTTACTATTGATGCTTCCAAGCCGGTTGATGAAGTATTTGCCATGACCGTAACGGCGGTAATGAAGCAAATAGAAGGAAGATAGCAGCGGTATTTCCATGAAACAAAACATGATAGGAAGAACAGGACATGGTAGAATAATGATAAAGGAAATAAGCGAGTGATGACGATGACGATGCAGTGGGAACAGCTTGAGCAATACCAGCCTGTCGTAGTAAAGATGCTNACCAAAAGTCTTGAAAAAGGAAGAGTTTCCCATGCTTACTTATTTGAAGGGCAGCGCGGAACCGGGAAAAAAGCGGCAAGCCTTTTGCTGGCGAAAAGTTTGTTTTGCTTGCATCCGTTGGNAATAAAACCTTGTAATGAATGCCGAAACTGCCGCCGCATCGATTCGGGAAACCATCCGGATGTTCATGTTATTGCGCCGGATGGACAATCGATTAAAAAAGAACAAATTGAACTGCTGCAGCAGGAATTTACGAAAACGGCAATGGAGGCCGATANAAAACTATATATTATTGAACACGCTGATCAAATGACCACGAGTGCAGCGAACAGCTTGCTGAAATTTTTAGAAGAACCCCGTCCGGGAACGGTGGCGATTTTGCTGACAGAGCAATACCATCGCATATTGGAAACAATTGTTTCCCGCTGTCAAGTTTTTTCGTTTCAACCACTGCCGCCTGCTTTGCTTGCCAATGATTTAATAGAGCAGCAAATTCCGCCTCATATGGCTTTTCTTGCTGCCCATGTGACAAACAATTATGAAGAAGCNCTTGAATTAAGCCGAGATAGTTGGTTTGCGCAAGCGCGAAAAATAGTGTTACAATTATATGAAATGTTAAAGAAAAACGATTTGCAGGCTCTTTTTTTCCTTCATGATCAATGGGTTCCGCACTTTCAGGAAAAGCAGCAAATTGATTTAGGGCTGGATTTGCTTTTATATATATATAAAGATATGTTGCATATACAATTAGGGCAACCGGATTATGTTGTGTATCGGGATAAGATCGACGATTTGCAGCAATGGGCGCTCGCTTGCTCTCAGCGGCAGATCGTCCAAAGCATGGAAATCATTTTACAGGCGAAAGCACGTTTAAATACAACGAATATGAGCGTACCGCTTTTAATGGAGCAACTCATCCTTGATTTAAAGGAGGGAAAAGCGTTTGTATAATGTCGTTGGTGTTCGTTTTAAAAAAGCAGGAAAGATTTATTATTTTGACCCTGGGGAGTTAATTATTCCTGCCGGAGAGTTTGTTATTGTAGAAACTGTGCGCGGGATTGAATATGGAAAAGTAGTGATCAGCAACAAGCAAGTCGATGAAAACGATATTGTGCTGCCGCTGAAAAAAGTGATCCGCATCGCCGATGCGAAAGATAAATGGATTGTCGAAGAAAATAAAAAAGCGGCGCGCGAAGCGTATGATATTTGTCTGAAAAAAGTGGAAGAGCACGGATTGGAAATGAAGCTAGTTGATGTGGAATATACATTTGACCGCAATAAAGTGATTTTCTATTTTACCGCAGACGGGCGTGTGGATTTCCGCGAGCTTGTAAAGGATTTAGCAGCTATTTTCCGCACGCGCATTGAGCTACGGCAAATTGGCGTGCGCGATGAAGCAAAAATGCTGGGCGGAATCGGTCCGTGCGGAAGAATGCTGTGCTGTTCCACGTTTTTAGGCGATTTTGATCCCGTCTCCATTAAAATGGCAAAGGATCAAAATTTATCGCTCAATCCGACCAAAATTTCTGGTCTTTGCGGNCGCTTGATGTGCTGTTTGAAATACGAAAATGAGGAGTATGAAACAGCAAAAGAACAGCTCCCTGATTTAGGCGAATTTGTGGAAACTCCGCACGGTCTTGGCAAAGTGATTGGATTAAATATTTTGGAACGGGTATTACAAGTAGAGCTGTCCGAACATGGACGAGTCGTGGAATATACGCTTGATGAATTGATGAAAGACGGAACTCTGCCAATTCGAGCCGCAGATTAATTGGGGTGGGCAATGTGGATAAGAAAGAGATTTTTCAATCTGTAACAAGCATGGAAGAACAACTTAGCCATTTATACCGCCAGCTTGTGCAATTAAAGGAGTATGTATCGCAACTGCTTGAGGAAAATCACCATTTACAAATTGAAAATGCGCATTTGCGCCGGCGGCTTGAGCAAATGGCTAATGAATGGACGGNGGAAAAGCGCAAAGATCATAGGCATGGCCATGAGCGCAAACTGATTGATATCGGCGAAGGGTATGATAATTTAGCGCGTCTTTACCAGGAAGGGTTTCATATTTGTCATGTCCATTATGGAAGCGTCCGAAAGGAAGGAGATTGTCTGTTTTGCTTATCCTTTTTAAACAAAAAATAAGTATAGGTTGTAGCCTTTCCATTTTCGGAGAGGTTATTTTTTTGAACGTAGGGAGGATGGATGATGGTCGAATTATATGAAGATGAGAGGCTGGATTATCTTTTAAACGAAGAGATCCGCATTATTCAAAGCCCGTCGGTGTTTTCCTTTTCGCTCGATGCGGTGCTGCTGGCCAAGTTCGCCTATATGCCGATTCAAAAGGGAAACATTGTCGATTTATGTACGGGAAACGGTGTTATTCCGCTATTGTTAAGCAGGAGAACAAAAGGAAAAATTATCGGCATTGAAATTCAGGAACGGCTTTGCGATATGGCAAAGAGGAGTGTGCAATATAATGGCTTGGAAAAACAGATAGAAATTATTCACGGCGATATTAAAGAAGCGCCTAAACAGTTAGGATATAGCAAATATGACGTGGTGACGTGCAATCCTCCTTACTTTCCGACAGTCAGCAAGGAGGAAATGAACAAAAATATTCATTTGGCCGTCGCCCGTCACGAAATTTATTGTACGCTTGAAGATGTGATTCGCGTAAGCAGCCAGCTGTTAAAGCAAGGCGGNAAAGCAGCGTTTGTGCACCGCCCAGGNCGTCTCCTTGATTTGATCACCTTGATGCGTGAGNACCGGTTAGAGCCGAAACGGCTGCGCTTTGTCTATCCGAAAATGGGAAAAGAGGCCAATACGATTTTGGTAGAAGGAATCAAAGATGGAAATCCGGATTTGAAAGTGTTGCCGCCACTGGTGGTGTATAATGACAATAATGAATATACCGATGAAGTGAAGCAAATATTATACGGTATTATCCCATCATAAAGGAGCAGAAGAACATGCTTTGGCAGCAAAAAAGCTTTACAGAGCATAAAGATAAGGGAACATTGTACATTGTCCCAACGCCAATCGGCAATCTCGAAGATATGACGTTTCGGGCGGTGCGGGTTTTGAAAGAAGCGGATATGATCGCGGCGGAAGATACGCGGCAAACGAAAAAGCTGCTCAATTATTTTGACATTCACACGCCAGTGATGAGTTACCATGAACATAATAAATACACGAGCGGACCGCAAATTATCGAGCGGCTGAAAGAAGGAAAATCGGTAGCGCTTGTCAGCGATGCGGGAATGCCGGGAATTTCCGACCCGGGACATGAACTGATTGTGTCTGCNCTCAAAGAGCGATGCACCGTCGTTCCGCTTCCCGGCGCCAACGCAGCCTTAACNGCGCTGGTTGCGTCGGGGCTGCCGACCGATCACTTTTATTTTTTCGGCTTTCTCGAGCGAACGAAGAAAGAAAANAAACGGCAGTTGGAATCATTAAAAACGGTTCGCGAAACGATGGTTTTTTATGAAGCCCCCCATCGCCTAAAAGAAACACTGGCTATGATGTATGAAGTGTTTGGCGAGCGCCGCGCCGTCATCTGTCGTGAGCTGACGAAACGGTTTGAAGAGTTCATTCGCGGCAATTTGAGCGAGGCGGTGGAATGGGCGGAAACGAATGAAATCCGCGGGGAATTTTGTTTGATTATTGAAGGNGCACAGGAAGTGAATGAAGAGAAAGAAACATGGTGGCATTCGCTGACATTAGTAGAGCATGTAGAATATTATATAAAGGAAAAACGACTTTCGACAAAAGAGGCGATTAAACAGACAGCAAAAGATCGAAATATGTCGAAACGCGATGTCTATCAGAAGTATCATAACGAGTAAAAAAAAGGAGTTTCTCAGAAGCTAGAGAAACTCTTTTATTTATCGTTATTGGTAGCCGATTGTTGCAGATGTTCTTGGATTTCTTTTAAAAGAATTTCCGCGCCTTCACGGCTTAAAATAATTTTACCGCCGGCTAATTTGAAATTGTCATCAGAAACTTCGCCAGTGACGACACATGTCATATTTGGCTTATATTTTTTCAAAATGATGCGGTCGTCGTCTACATAGATTTCCAATGCGTCTTTTTCAGCAATATCTAACGTACGACGTAATTCAATCGGAATTACGACACGGCCTAACTCATCAACTTTACGGACAATGCCTGTTGATTTCATGGAACGCTTCCCCTCTCCATAAAAATAGTTTTTTATTTCACTAGGATTTATTCGTCAATATTCGACAAATTTCCTACATCCTAATCATATCAGCGTTTCCATTATACGTCAATCCTTTTATATGTAAAATTTAAAAAAAATGTATATTATTATTTTGAAAAAGATAGCCGTACACCATTGGCATTCCATTTTTGTCTTATGAAAAAACGCCAAGTCGCATGGTCCGTCTGCTAGGCAGTATAATCGCTATTTTATTTATACTTATCCTCCTATAATTAATTCGCCCGTTTTGATCGAAATATGACGTAATTTTATATGCCTGATGTATATTTTTTTTCCACAGGAGAAATAGATGTTTTTGTAGAATGAAAAAATTATGTAAAATAGAAGTAACATCGCTCTCGTCCGTCGGGCGGGGGCTTTTGTTCTAACAGAATAGGGAGGTATGAAGATGGAGAAAAAGACGTTTTATCTTACGACCCCGATTTATTATCCGAGCGGAAACTTGCATATTGGCCACGCCTATACGACCGTAGCGGGGGACGCGATGGCGCGCTATAAACGCCTGCGCGGTTATGATGTCATGTATTTAACCGGAACGGACGAGCATGGGCAAAAAATTCAGCGCAAAGCGGAAGAAAAAGGAGTAACACCGCAACAATATGTCGACGAAATTGTCGAAGGCATTCAAGAATTGTGGAAAAAGCTCGATATTTCTTATGATGACTTCATCCGTACGACACAAGAACGCCATAAAAAAGTAGTAGAAAAAATTTTTGCGCGTCTTGTCGAACAAGGTGATATTTATTTAGGTGAATACGAAGGATGGTANTGCACACCATGCGAATCATTTTATACTGAACGGCAGCTCGTTGATGGAAACTGCCCGGACTGCGGTCGTCCGGTAGAGAAAGTAAAAGAAGAATCGTATTTCTTTAGAATGAGCAAATATGTCGATCGCCTTTTGCAATACTATGAAGAAAATCCNGAGTTCATCCAGCCGGAGTCGCGCAAAAATGAAATGATTAACAACTTTATTAAACCAGGGCTTGAGGATTTGGCGGTTTCTCGTACAACGTTTGACTGGGGCATTAAAGTTCCGGGCGATCCGAAGCACGTTATTTATGTATGGATTGACGCGCTTACGAACTATATTACGGCGTTAGGGTACGGCACTGATAACGATGAGAAGTTTCGCAAATACTGGCCGGCGGATGTCCATTTAGTCGGAAAAGAAATCGTCCGCTTCCATACGATTTATTGGCCAATTATGTTAATGGCGCTCGATTTGCCGCTGCCGAAAAAAGTGTTCGCGCACGGTTGGCTGTTAATGAAAGACGGCAAAATGTCGAAATCGAAAGGAAACGTCGTGGACCCTGTTACATTAATTGACCGCTATGGGTTAGACGCGCTTCGTTACTATTTGCTTCGTGAAGTTCCGTTTGGTTCTGACGGCGTGTTTACTCCAGAAGGGTTTGTCGAACGCATTAATTATGACTTAGCAAACGACTTAGGCAACTTGTTACATCGCACGGTAGCGATGGTGGAAAAATATTTTGATGGCATTATTCCACCATATCGCGGCGCGAAAACAGCATTTGACAACGATCTTGTTGAAACGGCAAAAGAAGTAGTGAAGCAATATGAAGAAGCGATGGAAAAAATGGAATTTTCGGTGGCGCTTGCATCTGTATGGCAACTGATTAACCGGACTAACAAATATATTGATGAAACGCAGCCTTGGGTGCTCGCAAAAGATGAAAGCAAAAAAGACAGCTGGCGTCGGTAATGGCCCATTTAGCGGAATCGATTCGCCATGTGGCTATTTTGTTGCAGCCGTTTTTAACGCGTACGCCGGAAAAAATTTTCAAGCAGCTTGGCATTGTTGATGAACCATTAAAACAATGGGACAGCTTATACGAGTTCGGCCTCATCAAAGAAGGCACGAAAGTAACAAAAGGTGAACCGCTATTTCCACGGTTAGACATTGAAAAAGAAGTGGAATATATTAAAGCGCATATGCAAGGCGGCGCGCCGGCAAAGCAGAAGGAGGAACAGCAAGCACCAAAAGCGGAAGAGATCACGATCGACGATTTTGCAAAAGTCGATTTGCGCGTTGCCGAAGTGGTGCACGCGGAGCCGGTGAAAAACGCCGATAAGCTGCTAAAGCTGCAGCTTGACCTTGGCGATGAAAAACGTCAAGTCGTCTCGGGAATTGCGCAATTTTACAAACCAGAAGAACTGGTTGGCAAAAAAGTCATCTGTGTAACGAATTTAAAACCAGTAAAATTGCGCGGCGAATTGTCTCAAGGTATGATTCTTGCCGGGGAAGAAAACGGAGTGCTGTCTGTTGCTACCGTTGATAAAAATGTTCCGAATGGGACAAAAATAAAATAATGGTAAACATAAGAGGTGTGGTGTTCATCGGTACACGACACCTCTTTGTTGTCATTTTGTAATAAAAATGTTAACAGCCTGTGATATATGTAATGGATTTCTATGTTACACTTAACAACAAGGTAGAAAAGGGGTTTACTGTTATGCTCTTTGACACCCATGCGCATTTAAATGCGATTCAATATAACGAGGATTTGCAAGAAGTAATTGACCGTGCTCTTAACGAAGGAGTTTCTCATATTGTCGTCGTCGGTTTTGACCGCCCTACGATTGCACGGGCGATCGAGCTAGCGGAGCAATATGATTTTATTTATGCTGCGGTTGGCTGGCACCCTGTAGATGCGGTCGATATGACGGATGATGATTTACAGATGATCGAAGAATTAGCAGCTCATCCAAAAGTAGTGGCCTTAGGAGAAATGGGTTTGGACTACTATTGGGATAAATCACCAAAGGAAATACAACATGACGTATTTCGGCGACAGATCGCTTTGGCGAAAAAAGTAAAATTGCCGATTATTATTCATAACCGCGAGGCAACAGCGGATATTTTACAAATTTTAAAAGAGGAAAACGCTGCCGAAGTGGGCGGAATTATGCATTGTTTTAGCGGAAGTGTAGAAGTGGCGAAACAATGCATTGATATGAACTTCTTTATTTCGCTTGGCGGACCGGTAACGTTTAAAAATGCGAAAAAGCCGAAGGAAGTAGCGGCGCAAATTCCGCTTGAGCATTTATTGATTGAAACAGACTGTCCGTATTTAACGCCTCACCCTTTCCGTGGAAAGCGAAATGAACCGAGCTACGTCAAATACGTAGCGGAAGCGATCGCCGAGATTAAAGGTATTTCCTTTGAGGAAGTAGCAAAAGCGACGATGGAGAATGCGAAAAAATTATTCGGCATTTATCGCTAAAAACATTTGTCAAATGATAAGGAGACTTGTCTAAACATGATCGAATAAAAAAAGTTCTACAAATTTAGGACGTTACATATGATAAACATGTCGACAAGTCTTCCTTCCCTTTTAACCGAATTTTCTGCATAATAGAGTGTGTTTATGCGTACATGTTAGAGGGAGAGGGGAAATNAGCGAAAGAAGGAGGCGTTTTACATNATGTTGCCCAATATGAAGAGAATTTCCGATTCATTGAGGAAAAACTTCACTGTTACTGCTAGTAGTTTTATAGCTTTTTCAGCGACAACAGGATTTGCTGGGTACGAAATAGCCAAAGATGATGTGACACTAACGGCAAACGGAAAAAAACAAGAGATCCGTACTCATGCAAAAACGGTAAAAGAAGTATTAGAGGAGCAAAATATTAAGCCAAGGAAAGAAGATTACGTCTATCCATCGTTAGATACGCCAATTACAGACGATTTAAACATCGTTTGGGAAGCGAGCAAGAAAGTCACTTTGACAATAGATGGGAAAGAACAAGAAATATGGACGACTGCAAAGGACGTTGCCGAGCTATTAAACTCGCAACATATTAAAATCGGAAAGTACGACAAAATTGCCCCAGCGCTAAATACAAAAATTAAAAAGGGAATGGAAGTGAACGTGGAGAAGGCATTCCCAGTCCGATTAAATGTCGGTGGTAAACAGCAACAAGTGTGGGCAACTTCGACTACTGTCGCTGACTTTTTGAAACAACAAGGGGTACAATTAGACAAACTGGATCGAGTAGAGCCGTCTCTGCACGAAAATATAAAAGAAAATATGACCATTAACGTGATAAAAGTTAAAAAAGTCACCGATGTAGTGGAAGAACCAGTGGAATTTGCAGTCGTCACGAAACAAGACGCCACATTGCCAAAAGGAGAACGACGGGTTATCCAACCTGGAGAAAAAGGGCTTGTTGCCAAAACGTATGAAATAGTATTGGAAAACGGAAAAGAAGTATCGCGTAAATTAATTGCCACAAAGACGATTAAAAAAAGCGAAACCCGCATTGTGGCTATTGGTACAAAAGTAGTTGAAAGACGGCCTGCAGTGGCTGAAAGACGATCTGTCAATGTGCAAAACCGTCCGACATCACGCGGTCAACATAGTGCGGCGAAAGAGTTTTATGTGACCGCTACCGCCTATACCGCATATTGCGAAGGCTGTTCGGGAACAACGAGAATGGGAATTAATTTGCGTAGAAACCCTTCTGCAAAAGTTATTGCCGTTGATCCAAATATTATCCCGCTCGGATCAAAAGTATACGTAGAAGGGTATGGATATGCTATTGCTGCAGATACAGGTTCAGGTATTCACGGTTATGAAATTGATGTGTTTTTGCCTAAACAATCCGATGCAATTCATTGGGGTAGAAAACGCGTAAAAATAAGGGTTCTGCAATAAAGGGAAAGCAGGCGGAGGGTTTTTCACCCTCTGCTTTTTCGTTATAATGAAAGAAGATATTTCACCTATTTAGACGGAGAAAATCGAAAAAAAGTTTCACTGATTTTGCAAAAAATAAATATACCGTTTCATGAGCAGTAGAAAAACTATCCAAACATTATTTTACCGGAAAGGAGGCATTGCAGAAATAGGAAAAAAGACTTATTCCCATTGCGGAATGAGGAAATGATTTCTGCGCATTGGTGATGAGAA
>JGI1652J44930_10000878_pt1 | contig 11575 bp, 6 predicted proteins | sample NewIslsDNAsample_FD_44930 | JGI IMG/M metagenome (IMG submission 44930)
GTGGATGTGGAAAATAAAAACATATAAAAACAGGAAACCCCTGCGGCCGAATGCGCAGGGGTTTCACAATCACAAAATCTTCGATTGGGACCATAGAGATTAGAAATTTCTTTTGACCGGTCATGTAGATTCGGCATTGTCAACTAGTGATTTCTTCCATATTGAAAAAGGATAAATCGGGGTTGGAAACTGTAGGAACAAGCAGAGAGCGGTCCAGAAACATGTTGGAACGTTCACAGGAAGTTTCGGGAGCCATGGAACATGCGTGGCACGTTGCCCCGTTTAACCCGTTTAAATGTTGGGGACTTTGTTCGGAACACAGCGGGTCGTTGGTGCAGAATGAAGCTTCCCGGAGAGCGGTTTTCAACATGTCGGCGAAGCGATCCGGTGTCCCCAATTCAACCAAACCGCCGAGGCTTCCTTCCGAATCCGGTGTGGCGGTGTAGATCAGGATGCCGGCCATTCCGTTTCCGTCCTCCGGTTTTCTGGCGTAGATACGCTCCCTCAGGGAAGAAAAGGAATAACCGGAACTAAGACAAAGTTGGCGCATGAGAACGTGGGCCAAAGTGTGAAGCAGAACATACCGGACCGGAGGCGGGTCAAATATTCGCTCTTGATATTCCATATACTTCCATATTGTCCTTTCGTATTGTAGCAATTTTTCTCTTTGCTCCCATGATTGAACCTCCGATTCATCCAGAGCAATAAAGATACCCTCCCCTTGGATTTTGATTCCGGGCCGCCAGTCCAATTTTTCCAGACTCAGAGGCGCTCTCCTGTCTTCCATATCCTCTTCTCCGGAAAGAATGCCTGTGACATCGGGAGGTGGTTCTATTCTGGTGAAACTGTCGATGATACGAACTTCCGTCAGTCTGTGAAGTTTGATCAAACGGGATATCTTCCCGTTGAATCCTGTTGGAACAGGTTGTTCTTCTTTTTGAAACTCATCATCATTTTGCTGATCCGTCCCGTGTATAATGGCTTTCCACTCCGGTAGGAGTAGGTCTTGGTCATGTTCCAGGGAGGATTTTCTGAAATCTTGGAGTGCTTCCCATATCTTTTTCGGATCATATCCTTCAAGTTCAGGGAAGTTTACCCATTTCAGCGCTTGTTTCAAATCCTCGAAAGTGGCAACCTTGTTCAACCGATTCAACACCTTGGACACGCTTTGGTGAATTCTGCTAGAATAGGGCGGGATCATCAGTGCACTGGCGACCACGGGGAAATAAAGATTGGAAGCTCCCCGCAAAAGCACTCTCAAGTGGTTTTCGCATTTTTCACGTGCATTTTTCCCCAACCACGGTCTGTGTCCTCTGCACTTGCCCAATGCATTCTTGTTTCTGTTGAAAGCATCGGACATGGGACGTTCCACTTTGCAATCCAAACATTTGACCTTGATGTCTGAAATGGAACCGGTGTCACCTTCTTCCAGAATCAAAGGGCCGCGGCATTTCTTGCTTTGGTTGCCTTTGTGGACAAAATACCACCAAGGGAAATCATCGATGTGACCATGCCGGCAAGCAGCGATGAATCGGGAAGGAAACGTTTTAACATTGGAAGCGTGTGATTCCCCCTTTGCTTTTTTCCCATTTTCTGTGCGGTAAGATTCAACGTCTTCATGTCCCGAACAGTAAAGAATTCCGTGTTTGTTTATGAAATCTTTTTTGGTTCCTATTCGCTTGCATTCGGGACAAACATGTGTTTGTGGAAATCGGTATGCCGGCAATGTGGGGAGTTGATATCCATTCCACGTTTCCCCCGGCACGGGCAATGGCAAGATCTTGTTCAAACCGAACTTTTTTTTCAACCGGGGTTCCTCGATGGGGGGGGAACATCTCTCTTCTTCCCAGTGGTCAATCCCGGCAATAATGACAGAGTAATCGGGAAGATCCATGATGGCTCCGGGTCCGAAGGTCGAGATGAATTGACTTGGACGAAGTTCGCCTATTTTTTTTCTGTCGGGCATCATTGTTCTCCTTTCAAATAAATTCCAATGCTGGGTTCAACCGAACGCATGGAGTTGGGAACTTTGAATCTGCCTCCGGAATCTGTGCCGAGAGGTCTCATCAGGCTTTTTTCCTCATTCTTGGGCCAATAATAATATAGAGATGAACTCTCGGCCATTTTTTCCCATCCAGTCAATATTTTTTCAGTTGATTGCTTCGCGTTGCCGATTAATAGTTGATTTTCCCCTTCAATATCTCTGACCCGTTTCAAGAGATTGTTTTTTATCTCCGTTACTTCCCGGGGCACTTTGATCACATGTTTTGCGTATTCCATTTTCGCCAGTTGCGGAATGCCGAGTCGACACATGGAGAACAGTGTCCCAGCCAATCCACGGTCAATGGCTCTGGAGGCGAAAGGTGTCACGCTGATGGCTTCGACGTAACGGTACAGGGAAGCGTGGTAAGCCGTAAACTCTTCGTAATGGGACACATCCCTGGGCCGCGCCCAGTTGTAAAGAGTGACGACAATTCCCGGACAGGAACGCCCCACACGGCTGGTCGACTGAATGTATTCCGCAGTAGTTTTTGGTTGCCCCGTGACAACCATCAGCCCGAGACGTGGAACATCGACGCCGACGGAAATCATGTTGCTTGCCAGAACAATATCGACAGCTTTGGAGTCGGGCCCCGTGTAGGGCGCTTCCAAAGACGCCAAAATGTCGGGGATGTCTTTTGAGTTGATGCGACTGGTCAGTTCCGGAACATCATTTTCATATGACCGGAACTTATAAGGAAATCTTCCAGTCGGGCGTTTTTCCAATACTTGCATTCTGGATCGCACGTCATCTTCCACCAAACGAACGGCTCCTCCGAGTTCCCTGAGGCTGTTGAAATAACCGACAAGTGTGTAATAAGGATCCAGATCTTCGTATGGATGATAATCCATGGCGGGTGTAGATGCCAGCAATGTGGCGAATATTCGGACCAGCGCCGTTTTCATACTTCTGCCAGGTGCGAAAATGCCGACGTAAAGCCGGCCGGGTTGACTGTTTAAGGGTTGTTCTTTTGCAAAAAAGGAATCTCCGGATTTCAGCCCCGGACCGGGAAAGACGGACAGACGCCGATTGAAAAGGCAACGAATCTGTTCATTTGCCCGTCGGATGGTAGCGGTGGAGGCAACGATTTTGGGACCGACCGCTTTGCCGTTTATGTTTTGCATGCAAAGATAATCCACCGCCGTTTCGTAAAGTCCGACCATTGATCCCAACGGTCCGGAAATAAGGTGTAACTCATCTTGAATGATCAACTCCGGCGGGAGCAATTGACGGCTGTCCAAAACATTTTTTCTTACATTCAACTCTTTTAGTACTTCTCGCATATATTCCGTCGTGTCACGTTCCGCTCCCTCTGCCAAAAAGCCCCAGTGTTCGATCTCCGCTTGAACTCTGCCAAACAAAACCTGGGTGTCACCCACCCATGGTAGGCGGGCAAATTTATCAACTGTGCCGATTAACATGCTTGGCGCCAATCTGTAGATCTCTTCATCAGAAACTACAACCGGTAGTCCGTCCCAATTGTTGATTCTCGAAAACTCACATTCTTTCCGGGTGCAGTATACTTCCAACCTGCGCCTTTTTTTGTTTGCATAATATGAGTGGTGTATTTTTCCGGGATTGCTTTTGTCAATAAGGCTTGTTCCACACCATGGGCAGGAAACCAATTGAATGGGGGAGGGCATGCCCTCGGTGGATTCCCCATTTTTTAGCTTTTTCATAAATTTGACTGTGTCATCAAATGAATTGGGAGTGTTTGCTCCTCCCACCCAAAGGCCGATCCGAAAGGGGGTTTCTCCATAAAGATCTTCATTTTCTTTGCGCAACAGTTCCATTGCGCAGATCAGTGTGGCGGCTCGTTGGAACTGCTGTATCGTCAACAGGCGGAGAGTGTATCGCATTATCACGGTCACACCGGCATCACTGCGTTTGCCGTTTCTGTCGCCGCACAGTCTCCTGTAAGCCATGGTGAAAGCGGCGAGACCCAAGTATGCCTCGGTTTTTCCCCCGCCGGTGGGGAACCAAAGCAAATCGGCGATTTGTCGGTCCTCATCGGTTGGTTTGACGATTCCGGTCAGTCCCTGCAGAATGAAAGCTATTTGAAACGGTCGCCATTTCGCTGGAGCCACAATGTTGTTCATCCGTGACCAATCGTTCTTTTTACGAGCCTCTTGCATGCGTACAGATTGAACCCGTTGCAGGAACATTGCTTTGTTTGCAAATTTGAAAGCTGTGAAGGCTTTTTCTTCTGTAACGATCAGGTAAAGCCCCTTTCTCATTCGACGGAGGATGTCGCGGCAATGTTTGAGATGTTTTTCCGCCGTTTTTTTCAATCCCGGTTCTATTTTCCCAAGATGCTTTTCTTGTTGGGCAATCCATTGTTCATATTTGTTACACAAGGGTTCCAACATTTTTTTCAGTTCATTTCCGTTTTGCACCTCTGCCAACTCTTTCATGTCCATGCTGCCTTCACCATCCCAAACGGGAGGCAATACCATCGGCACTTCATGAGAAGGAATGGTGACCGTTTTCAGCAACCCTGCTTGACGGCCGTCTTCACTGATTGACTCCCACTCAACCGCTGTTCCGTGTCCGGTTGCGAAAACTCTGTTATCTCTGTACAACAGGTTATCGCTTAATTGATCCTCGGTGAGGAAGGCGAGTGCATTGTTATTCATCTTCCTTTCGCAAAACGGGTAAGGATCTTGGTCATTTCCCCGAACTGTAATAACCGGTTGAAAAATACACAGTTCATCCCTTTGAGAAGTCAAATCAGGATCGCCGGCTCTTTTGCGGTTGACCAAAAACAAGCTTACAGCGATGTAATCCGAAAAATCCTTGGCCAACCATTCCAACCACAAATTATTGTCAGAAACCAGAGCTTTTTTTTGTCTTCTTCCGTTTATTCCTTTTAGGAGATCTAAATTAATCGTTTCCCGCCATTGTTTTCTTTTCCATCCCGGGCTGCTTCTATTTGGGGTGGTGTCTCCCCTCCTATCTGTCTTTTTTTTATCAGTTTTCATGTAGGTGCCCCATTCCACTTCCACTTGAATTTTCGGGCTGTGTTTTTTCACCAAGAAAGAAAGGCCCATGGATGAGGGAAGCATGGTACCCATCAGCGGAGCAGTTTGTTCTTGGTTTTCGAATTCCAAACCGGCCTGATTTATGTTCTCAATGTTGTCCTGTTCTTCCGCTTCAGACATTGCCGTGTTTTGCGGCCAGAGTATTCCCGTGAGATAACGGGTGGTGGGGGATTCCGACAAAATTTCGTTCTCGTCCTCAGGACCCACCAGTTCGGTGCGCAAGCGGTCCAACAATTCTTGCCTGACTAGCACTTTTACTGAATCTTGCATGACTGTTCCCCTCTTTATTTAATTATTAATACAATAATTGTATTTGATTTTGGGTCTAACTAATTAATTTATTACTCGCTTCATATGTCAATTCCTTTTATGTAAAATGATAATTGATGAAGAAGTCGTGAAAGGAACGAAATCCTTATATGAGGGATGGCGTTTTCAACAAACTAAATCAAGATCAATGGAAAGCAGTGTCAAGCGGTTCGGGGAATTTACTGATCAATGCCGGAGCGGGAACGGGGAAGACAACAACCATCGCTTCTAAAATTCTTTACCTCCAACTGGAAAAAGATGTTGACCCTTCTGCCATATGGGTAATTTCTTTTTCGAGAAGTGCAAAGGGACAGATAGAGAAGAAACTGAAAGAACTTATTCATGTCGCGGGACGTGGAGGTTTGACTCGAACATTCACATTCCATGGATTGGCATATCGAATTGTCCGATTGGCCGCTTTCCACGGACAGACTTGGCTTCGTCCCGGTTTTGAAGTGAAGGAGTCCTCATTCGAATCGGTGCGCAATTTGTGCCCGCGGGAAGATGAGTTTTGGGTGGAACTGTATTCCCGTGCGATTGACAGGGTACGTCAAGGTCATCCGGATTTAACCGGGTTTTGTATGTCGCCGGATGATCTTCCATCTTCGGAACAATTGAGGTTCACGAATCCCGACGGTTCCAAACAAGTGATTCATACGGGCCGAATAAAAGAGTTGTGGATTAAATATTTTGGGTTGCAAAAAAAGGGGAATTTCATAGATTATCCCGGCCTTATAACCGAAGCGATTCACATTATGAGAACGAAAACGCGTGTCAGGGAAGAAGTGTTGGACGGATTAAAATATTTGTTTGTGGATGAATACCAAGACACGTCACGGGCACAGGAACAACTTTTGTTTGAATTTGCCCGTCACGGCGTTGAGTTGACGGTAGTCGGGGACAGCGAGCAGTCCATTTACGGGTTCAACGGTTCCGATGTTTCCAATATACTGAATTTCACCGACAGGCTTTGCAAAATGGGATTGCGCGTGATGCCTTCCGTCGAATTGACGGAAAATTACCGTTCTGCCTCCAATATTCTGGAACTCGCCAATCGGATTGTTTCACACAAAGCAAAGAAGTTGAGACCTTTCAGCGGAAGTTTGCCGGAACCTCTGGAATCTTACCGTGAAAAAAATGATTTGGTCAGGTTGGTGGATGCGCCGAGATTGGAGCTTGCCGTGGAGTTTGTTTGTGAAGAAATTGATCGGTTGATTCATCAAGAGGGAATGGCTCCTGAAGAAATTGCGGTGTTGGTGCGAAAAAACACTTCTCGTTCCCCTCACGGCGACAAAATCAAGGAGCGGCTGGAGAGCATGGGAATAACCGTTGCGGACGCAAAAAAGAAATCTGCCTGTCCGGAGGACGTTCTGAGCGGGGCCGAAGAACTTTGTCAGGAACATTATCTTGACGATGTTTCCGATTTGATCAAAAAGGTGGAGAGGTCAGAAATTCAGATCCCGCTTCATTTGCAAAAACCGGTTCTCAATTTGTTGATGGATGCACGGGATAAAGGTGCCGAATCTGGGGGGGACGTTTTGGATCATATCTGTGATCTGAGAACCAAGGAGGAGGGGCAGGATTCAGAGGGTGTTCAGGTTCGTACTATACACTCTGCCAAAGGGATGGAATTCCCTGTTGTGTTTTTGCTGTATGTCAGATACAAAGATTTCCCGCATGGTTCTTCCCCGGATGTGGATGAAGAAAGAAGGTTGTTTTATGTGGGCATCACCCGGGCAATGAAACGACTTTACATCATAGGTCACAGCGGACTTCATCAAGTGGATTTTTTCAGAGAATGCAAGGGACCGGGAACTTTGGAAATTGACTATTCAGTGCCGGGCTGTCCAAAAACCGAACACACCAAGAGTACCGGAACAGTAACCCAAGAAGAATTGATCCGCCAACAACAAGAAAGAGATTGGAATCATTTACGCGCGGAATTGTGGCGAATGTTCGAAGAGGATGACTGGTGATTGGAAGAAACAAAGCAGAAGGAGATGAATTTATGGAAGTCCGCACAAATGAAGTTGTTTTAACGGAAAGCCAAAAAAGATGTGTCCAGTTTAAACCGGAGGGATCCCTGTTGATCAGGGGCATTCCCGGAAGCGGCAAAACGACCATTTTGTTGGAGCGTGCTCGTTTTCTTCGTGAACAGGAAACAGAACCAGACAAGGCCCGGGTTCTGTTTTTGACTTACAGTCGTTCCCTTGCGAATTATGTGCGGCAATTGTCTCTAAAAACAGGTGAGGAACCCGTGTCGGTGAGCACTTTTCACCAATGGGGAAGCCAACTTCTTCGTTCTTTGTATCCCGGATTAAGGTTTGTGGAGGACAAGGAAGGAGTGGTTCGTCATGCACTTAATACTGTAAAAAAATACAACAAAGGAGTGGTATTTCCCAAGTTTGGGGAAAATGAGACCGATGAAAGAAGAGTCAATCAAATGTTGGTCAAGTTTCTTTCTGAAGAAATTTCTTGGATCAAGGGACAGGGTATTGAAACGGAGGAAGAATACCTGAAGGTCAAAAGAAGCGGGCGTGGCAACCGCATCCCTATCTCCATTGATCACAGGAAGTCCGTTTTCAAAGTGCTCATCAAATATAATGAGCTTCTCAGAAATCATTATAGGTGTATTGATTATGATGATGTGGCCATCTTGTTGGACAAACACAAAAACGACTTTGATGAAAGCTTGTTGCCGAAACACATATTGATTGACGAAGCACAAGATCTGACTCCTCTTCAATTGAAGGTATTGAGGAATTTTGCCCAAAAAAGTCTGACGATAGGTGCTGACAAAGGTCAACAAATTTACCGGCGGAATTTTTCGTGGAAAAGTCTTGGGATAGATGTTACCGGTAGGAGAAGCAAATTTCTCAATGAAACCTTTCGTTCGACAGAAGAAATCATTCGTTTGGCTAACAGTTTGCAAATACATGACAAGAAACTTATGAAAGATGAAGAATACGTCGTTCCCGTTCTTCCCAAGTTTCATGGTCCCGTCCCCGTGATTTACAAGCCGGAGAATCGATCTATCGAAGTGGAAATCATACTGAATGAAATAAAAAAGATATTGACCAAGAACCCCGACCACACCATCGGTTTAATTGGGTATTCCGACAACTACTTTAATAAATTTATTAAAGTAATGAATGAAATGCAGATTCCTTGGATAAAAGTGAAGGACAGGGAGAATGAAGCGAATCTTTTGTCTCCCGGAGTGAAGTTGGTTACATTTTATTCTTCAAAGGGATTGGAGTTTGATCATGTCGTGATCACGGGTGTCAAGGAAGGCAATCTTCCCTCCAAACATATTCAGCCGGGAGAGGACGAAGAAGATTTCATCGCTTTAGAGAGAAGAAAATTTTATGTTGCCATGACCAGGGCCAGAATTTCCTTAATCATTTCTGCACCAAAGCCGGTTTCCCGTTTTGTTGACGAGTTGGACAAAACATTGTATGAACTTAAAAGCTGAAAATATGGGAACGGCTGTTCCTCATCGTTTGTTTTCTTAGTATAATTGACTCAAAAAGGAGACTGGCAATGTGGTTGTGATGGATCTTTTTTCAGGAGCAGGAGGACTAAGTGAAGGTTTTCACCGGGAAAATTTTCGGATCGTGGCCCATGTGGAAAAAGACTATTGGGCCTGTGAGACGTTGAAAACAAGGACCATATTTCATTTTTTAAAAAAAAATGGGGATCTGGATCTTTATCATCATTATGTCATGGAAGCCAAGGAAGGCGCCCGACCAGATGAATACAGAAAAAAAATATATGAAAAGTATCCAGAACTGAAACAGTGGGTTGAGCATGTGGTCTTGAACAAAAAATTTGGAGATCCCAACAAAGATCCTGATGCGACATCCACTTCGGAGATTATTAGGTTAATGGAAAAATCCTTAAAATTGGCTGATGAAACAAAAGTTGACATAATTATCGGAGGGCCGCCTTGTCAGGCGTATTCATTGGTTGGAAGGGGGAGAATGAAAAGTTTTGCTGAACATGATCCCCGCAACTTTCTGTTTTACTATTACAAAGAAATTGTAGACCATTTTAGGCCTAAGATTTTTGTGTTTGAAAACGTACCGGGGATTTTGAGCGCTAAGAAGGGATCCGTATACCTCAAAATAAAGGAAGAGTTTTCCTCTATCGGGTACACGCTTTTATCGGGGCCCAGAAAAAATGATTTTGACAATGTCGTTGATTTCAGTGAGTATGGAATTCCACAAACCAGAAAAAGGGTTTTGTTGTTCGGTTTTCAAAGCGGGTTGAATTTTACTTATCCAGATTTCAATAAACATCGGATTAATTGGACCATCCCACTGACAACAATGGCTGTTTTGTCCGATCTTCCTTCGCTTGTCCCGGGTGAGGGAAATGATGCTTTTTTGGGGACTTACGGCGAATTCGATTCAGTGCCGCTTAATGAATATCAATCACTGATGAGGGAAAACAGCATTGGCATCATGAATCACAAAGCCAGGCCTATTAATGAAAGAGACAGAGAGATTTATAAAATGGCAATTGAAAAAGCGTCCAAAGGAATTAAGCTTTTGTATAACCATTTACCCGAAAGATTGAAGACACACAGAAATGAAAATTCATTTCTTGACCGTTTTAAAGTTCATCAAGCAAATGGACTTCCTCACACGGTTGTGGCACACATTGCGAAGGACGGGCATTATAATATTCATCCAGACCCGGCCCAAGTGCGTTCATTGACGGTGAGGGAAGCCGCCCGTATTCAGACTTTCCCAGACAACTATAAATTTGAAGGGTCCAGAACCGCCCAATATATTCAGGTCGGAAATGCAGTCCCTCCTTTAATGTCGAGCATCATTGCCAAGACAATCAAAGAAATGCTTTCAGATGTTTAGGGGATCTTCTGATATCATGGGGTGTTTTTATGCAGACTCCGGATGCTGCCAGAAGCAGAAATATGAGAGCGATAAAGGGGCAGAAAACGAAATTGGAGGAATCTGTCGCAAAAGCTCTTTGGAAGAGAGGTTTGAGGTTTCGGAAAAACGTAAGAACCTTGTATGGAAAACCCGATTTGGCCATAAAAAAGTATAAAATTGTGATTTTCATCGATTCGTGTTTTTGGCATGGATGCCCCGAACATGGAAAGATTCCCAAAAACAACAGAGAATTTTGGCAGAAAAAATTGGAAAGGAACAAGAAAAGGGATGCAGAGGTTACAGACTATTACCGTTCAAAGGGGTGGAAAATCAAAAGAGTGTGGGAACATCGGATAAAGGAGGACTTTGAGGGAACAATCAGTGAACTTGAGGAATTTATTAGAAAGGCGATAAGGTCATCCAAATCGATTGGTTGAAAATCTGTTAGGATATTCCAATGAATTAGAAGTGAAAGGAAAAAGGCGGGCAGCTTTACTGACTGTGTCACCTCGTCATGGCCGTTTGCTTAAACAATTCACCGATTCCTCCGATTATGCCACATGCTTTCTCCCGCGGATCATTGGATTATTCTATTGCAGCTGTCCGTCAAATTTTGTTGAAGTATATGAGGGTACCGAGTTTGTTGCCAACTTTTCTCAAACCAGATCCCTCTTTGGATCTGGTTTTCAACTTGATAATAGGAAAATTCAGCCGGGTGACCTTTTTTCAAGGCGTTGGTTTTCAGTTGAATTGGTGTGATCAGTGCTTTCTCGGCTTCTTTGAATTAATCCAAAGAGAGGTGGATTGGGCGTCTCAAAGATATGGGGAGTGACTGCGGGCTCCCCTTCCGGTTTCAGGGAATGTTCGTAGATCAATCTCATGCTCGTCCCNTAGGAATTGTCCGCGCATGGCGAGGGGAGTCGTTTTGTCCAACAGGAAATGGCTTGCTGATAAACTTTAATGCCTTGTGACTCAGTCTCAGATGAAAACGGATATTATGAGTGCTGCAATGAAAGTGTGTCGACGGTGATTTTTAACGTGCTTTATAATAATGGCCTTTTTCCCTTGGCTGAAGGTTCCCGACTTCGTTTCATTGGGAGTGGTGAAAGATCCCAAATTGTAAAAGGGATTGATGACGTCGGCAATCTATTGTATTTTGGATCTTCGGATTATTAAGGGTGTGTGGGTGAAGCATTTTTTTGACAGATTCTCCTCCGACGGTTAACATCAACATCAAAAGAGTTTGAGGATGGGAAGTGGGAAGATGCGGTTTCAACCGGCGGATA
>JGI1652J44930_10000879_pt1 | contig 11559 bp, 11 predicted proteins | sample NewIslsDNAsample_FD_44930 | JGI IMG/M metagenome (IMG submission 44930)
TGATTTCTCTTGGGCGGATAATTCCCAATCTTGGGCTCTTACAATTTCTTCTTGGGCAGATAGATTTTCCACTCGGGCAGATACGCTTCCCTCTTGGGCTATTGCATCTTTCTCTTGGGCGAATAATTCCCGATCTTGGGCACTTGCTCCTTCATCATGGGCAGATACATTTTCCTCTTGGGCACTTGCATCTTCCTCTTGGGCGGATAATTCCCAACCTTGGGCTCTTACTCATTCCTCTTGGGCAGATGAATCTCCTACTCGGGCAGATACGCTTCCCTCTTGGGCTCTTGCATCTTCCTCTTGGGCGGATCACTCCCAATCTTGGGCTCTTACTCATTCCTCTTGGGCAGATACGCTCCCCTCTTGGGCTCTTGCACATCCCCTTTGAGCAGATGACCCTTCAACTCGGGCTCTTGCAACTCCCCCTTGGGCAGATCACTCCCAACCTTGGGCTCTTACCATTTCATCTTGGGCGGATATTTCCCTTGCTCAGGCAAATAAGTCCCCTCTTGGATATTTGAACCCCTTTGCCGCTCCCCCTTCCCCCAGTCTCCAACCCAATAAAAAAACTGCCCCGGAAAGAACACTTTCCAGAGGCAGTCCGGTTATGTATAAACACTTCATTCTTTCAACGTCAACAAATATTCAGCGACCGCTTCTTCCTTGCCGTTAGCCGTTCCGGGCGGCATGGTTTTCCCGCCTTTTCTCAACACTTCCATAATTTGCTCCTTCGACAAAGTAAGATTATGTAAATTTGGCCCAAGATCGCCTGTCAAATCCACCCCATGGCAACTGGCGCAGCTGGATTTTACGATTTTTTCCCCTTCTGCCGCCAACTCTTCATTCACTTCCGCTTTCTTTCCTTCCTCATCATTGCCGCATGCACCAAGTCCAATGAGCCCCAAGCCGACGAAAGTTGCCAACACCACTTTGGATGGTTTCATTTTTATATCCCCCTGCCATTTCATCCCTATACAATCCTGTTTCCAAATCATTCATTATAGATTGTACCAGCTTCAACAAAGAAAAGGCAACCTCCTGCGCCCTTCCAGACCAAGCCCAGTCCAACCATGGACATATCCTTCCCAATCGGCTTTTCCAAGATCGAATCAATCAACTATGTAATCATTTAACCATGGACCTGTCCTTCCCAATCCCATTCGCATCCATTCATGAAAGGCACAACCTTCCGCGCCATCCAATTGCCTCAATCATCAATAAACGGCACAACCCGCAATATCCAATCCTTCTTTACGCGCGCTTGCGGTCACTTCGAGCGGTCAAACTGCTGAATCAATTGATAAAGCTGTTCGGATTGCCGTCTCAATTCCTGTGAGAGTTGTTCCACTTGTTCCAAGTTTGCCGCCTGCTCGTCGGTGGAGCCTTTCACTTCCAACGCTCCGGCAGATGTTTCTTCCGCGATGGCTGCCACTTCCTGGGATTGGCGGGCGGTCGTTTCAATGTTTTCCATTTGCTTTTCGATTAATTTGGAAATATGTATCACTGTATCTGCCATGCTATGTACGCTTGTTGTCATTTGCTCGACGACGGCCGTTGCTTCCGTAATCTTTGCGGATTCCTTTTTGGCAAAGGCCACCTGTTCGTTCATCTGTTTGACGACGATGTCCACATTATCCTGCATCGTTTTGATCAATTCGGTGATGCCTTTTACGGCTTTGGCGCTTTCATCCGCCAAATTGCGCACTTCTTCCGCCACCACCGCGAAACCTTTTCCTTGTTCCCCGGCTCTTGCGGCTTCAATGGAAGCATTCAGCGCAAGCAGATTGGTCTGTGCGGCAATATCGCCGACCAGCCGGATGATTTCCCCGATTTGTTCCGCATTTTTCTCCAGCTGATGGATGCTTTCCAAAGCTTTTTCATTGCCGGACGTGATTTTTTGGATGCTGCCGATCAGGTTATGAAAGGCGCTGGAGGTGATTTTCAGGTTTTCGAGCATGTCCAAAGAAGCGGCTTTGGAATTCAATGCTTTTTGATTCACTTCCGAAGCCAGCTGCCGCACATCTTCAATGGCTTCCGCGGTTTCTTGCACGGCGGTTGCGGATGATTCCGCCCCGGCCGAAATTTGCCCGACGGTTTCGGCAATGCCTTCCGCTTTTCTCGTTGCGCTCGCGGTCTGTTCGGAAAGGGCGATGATCGTTTCATTCGTTTTTTGGAAGTTGACGTCAATGCTGTCGACCATCCGCCGCAGATTTTCAAGCATGAGCTGGAAGGCTTCGGCCACGGATCGGATTTCGTCTTGTGTCCTTGGCATTTCCACATCTTGTCCAATCTTGCCTTCCGCAACTCTCACGGCCGTTCTTTCCAGATTTTCAAGCGGTTTTGTTATGACCACGCTGAAGATGGCCGCCAGGATGCATGACCACGTTATGCCCAATGCATATGTAATGATTTCGAAGACAAGGCTGTTTGAGAAGATGCGGAATTGCGAGAAAAAGTACGGATGAAAAAAATGGATGAACAGAAAGCTCGTGGAATATGTAATGACCGCCAATATTCCAACGAATAAAACGAGCTTCCGCCGGATGCTAAACGCTTTGTTCCTCATCCTTTTCCCGGCCCCCTTCAGTGATTTTCTTCACCAGTTCGTCTATTAATCTATTCAATTCGTTATAGGTATTTTTGTATGTGTCCAAATCACCGCCATAGGGGTCGGATACATCAGGCGAACTGTACGGCATTACATATTCTTTGAGCGTATAAGTCTTCCCTTTTGCATTTTGGTAAAATTGAAGGATCATATCGCGGTGGGCAGCGGTCATGGTTAAAATCAAATCCGCCCATTCGATATCTTTTTCATTCACTTGCCTTGTTGTGTGTTCAAAATCGATATTTTCCTGCTCCAGGACGGTTTTGGAATGTTCTGATATCTTGCCGCCCTCCAGAGCGAAGATGCCTGCTGACTTGACTTCGATGCCTTCGATATTCTTATGCTTTAAAATCGCTTCAGCCATCGGACTTCTGCATGTGTTTCCTGTGCATACAAAATAAATATTCATGGTACCCTCTCACTCTTCTCCTTGTTACTGTTCCCATAATGTATATATACTTATTGTAATTAAAGATAGCCCGGCTATCCATTTAAAAGGCGCATTTTTTATCGGAATCCCCGCTTTCGCCGCATGCAGGGCGAGATAGGACATGATGAAGGTCCATATCCCTGAACTTAATATAAAATAATATTTTTGTAAATTAAGCATACCAAAAGAAATACTTACTGAAAAGGTATCTAAACTTGCAGTGACCGCCAAAAGGCCGATTGGCACAGAATATTTCGGGTTTTTCGAAGACAAAAGAATTTGCAGTCCAATAAAAAATAAAAGGCCGCTTGAAACGATGCCGGACCATTGCAATAAAATGTGGAGCATCCAATTTCCCAGGCTGAATCCGATGACCGGGAAGACCATGTGAAGGATGGCTGTCCACATTGAAAGCAAGAAACGGCTTTTCACTTCCGTAACCAACAAATACAACGCTGCCACATCCAGTGATACAATAAGCCCCGAAACAATTTCTTGCACGAATGTCCTCTTTTCTATATAAAGTGCCTGGCATTTCATCATATGATGTTTTCGGGCGAAATATTATTGCGTACACCGCCTTTGCCATAAGCCGCGCCCAAAAAATGCCCTAGATAAATTTCCCTCCGGCGGCTTTATGGAGGCGGTTCATGATGGCAGCGCCGACGCCTTCAGTGGATGTCGTGGTGGCCAAAATGATGGTCGCGTCGGTTTTGTCGCATGCGCGGAGAGCGTCGTACAGGTTGGCCGCCATCTGCTTTCTATCTTCTTCCTCGCCAAAAGGAAAGAAATAATCCGCCGGAATGGACGCATAATTGGACGGCGCCAGAAGGGCCACCCGATGCCCTTTGTTTTGCAGTTCGCGCACGGTCTTTTCAATTTTCTCCCGGTTCCTTTCGATCAAATAGACCGGCGCTTCCGGTGCGTAATGGGTATATTTCATGCCGGGCGCTTTCGGTGTCGACTCCAATTGCTGTTCTTTCAGGGACGGCGCCGCCACTTCCCCGATTTCCGCCTCCAGCATTTCCTTCGTCACCCCGCCCGGACGCAGGATCACCGGCGGATCGACCGTCACATCCAATACCGTCGACTCAATGCCGATTCCTGTGGTGCCTCCATCCAAAATCAAAGGAATGCGGCCTTTCAAATCTTCATACACATGCTCCGCCTTCGTGGGGCTCGGCTTTCCGCTCCGGTTGGCACTCGGCGCCGCCAACGGTTTTTTCAGCGTTCTTAAAAGCTCCAATGCCACTTCATGATCCGGCATGCGGATGCCCACTGTCGGAAGCCCCGCCGTCACGCTTTTTGCCAGCACATCCGGTTTTGCTTTCATAATCAATGTCAAAGGCCCCGGCCAAAAGCGTTCCATCAATTTTTTCGCCTTTTCCGGAACCTCCTCCACATAATCCGAAACTTCTTCAATCGTTCCAATATGTACAATAAGGGGGTTATCGGAAGGACGTCCTTTCGCTTCATAAATTTTCTTCACAGCCTCATCATCCGTCGCCACTGCCCCGAGGCCGTAAACCGTTTCGGTCGGAAAGGCGACCACTTCCCCTTGATTCAATAAATCCACAGCTTGTGAATAAATTTTTTCTTTATCCACTTTTTTATCCACAGTTATTAAGACCGTTTCCATGTATGTCATCTCCTGAAAATACTGAATTTCAACAATTTTATCCACAATATGTGGATAATTTCGTGCGAAGTGTGCATAACTTCCCCACAATCCGTGGAAAACTTTGTCGAATTTTTTGATTGGGCACCCAATGGTTCAAACCGGTTGTGAAAAATTCAAATATGTTTTTTTCGGCTGTGAAGTTCCTTCATTATAATATCGTCCACAATCCATGATTCCAAAAGCCGCTGTTCTTTCATCGCCAAACTAATTCCTTCCTCATTAGGCAAACAGCTTCTTCAGCCATTCCCATACAAGGAACCGCACTTCTTCTTTCTCTTCCTCTTCCTTCAATTCCTCTTTGTCCTTTTCGCTTGGACGTTTGCACAAATTCGAGAAGATGCTGCACCAGAAGTTGTCGCCGCGGCCTGCGCCGATTGTCAGCACCAACGTATTGTAATAGCCTTGCGGATAAAATGTATTGCCGTCCCACTTCGGTGGCGTCAAATGCTCGCCGAGATTGATTTTCACATCATGCTCGCCATAATGCCGCGCAACATATGTGTCCAATTTCGCAAGCGCCTCATCATTGTCGATTCCGTTCGCTTCATTGTACAAAATTTCTGTAAACATCGGCTGGAGGCTTGCCACCATTTCCTCTTTCAGCTGCTGGTCCGCGTTCGTGTTGCTGTTGGCAATGACGCGCACTTTCAATGAATCATCTATCATCTTTTCACGAAGTTCATAGAATTGATCTACCAAATCCGGCACCATTAATAGAAAACAATAGACCGCCAAGCTGGACGCGAGCAATTTGAGAATGCTGACGATAGGATGAACCCGTTCTTTTTCATTTCTAATAATCTCGTAATCGTTTAGCATGTTTCATTCCCTCCCTGCCATCATCATGGACAGGAAGGGAGATTTTTATACATCGATTATACAAAAAACAAATCTATTTTTTTGATTGATATCTTTCACAATTTCGATTTGCGCATCCGGAAAACGGGACCGGAACAGATCGGCCACCGCTTCCCCCTGCCGGTATCCGATTTCCACGCCGATCAAAGCCGGCCGGTTCAATAAATCCGGCAACGACTCGGCCATTCTTCTGTAGAATTGCAATCCGTCTTCCTCCGCAAAGAGCGCCAGATGCGGTTCATAGTCCAATACGACATCGGACATTTCCCCCGCTTCCTCATAGGCGATGTATGGCGGGTTGGATAAAATGACATCCCACTTTTCCCCCGCAATCGGATCCGTCAAATCTCCCAGGCGGAAATCGATGTCCGCCTTCAAGCTGCGGGCGTTGCGTTTGGCGGTCTCCAGCGCCGCTTCCGAAATATCCGTCGCCGTAACTTTCGCATTCGGCCATTCCAGTTTCATCGTAATCGCAATAATTCCGCTTCCTGTCCCGATATCGGCAATTTTGACTTCCTTGTTTNCACCGAAAATCCGCTTCATCCGCGCAATCGCCCCGACAATCAATTCCTCCGTCTCAGGGCGCGGAATCAACACCGATTCATCAACATGGAAGGTCCTCCCATAAAATTCTTCTTTTCCCGTAATGTACTGGACGGGCTTCCCTTTTGCGTGCTCTTCCGCCATTTGCCGGAACGCCTTCCACTTCTGCTCCGGCATTTTTTCATGAATGCGCATCATCAATCCCGTGTAGTCCGTATCATAGAGGTGCTGCATCAAAATTCTTGCCGCATTGGCGTCACGACCATGTCCGGTTAAAAAAGAAGAAGCCCAGTTCAGGGCCTCCAACACCGTTTTATTCTTGTTCATTTAAATGCGCCAATTTGGAAGCCTGATCTTCCATGATAAGGGCGTCGATGATTTCATCAAGCTTCCCTTCCATGACTTGATCGAGCTTTTGGATCGTCAAGCCGATCCGGTGGTCAGTGACGCGGTTTTGCGGGTAGTTGTATGTGCGGATGCGCTCTGAACGTTCGCCTGTGCCGACCGCGGATTTTCGTGCTGCATCCAATTCTTTTTGTTTTTCCCGGTTGTAGTAGTCGGCCACGCGGGCACGAAGGACTCTCAATGCTTTTTCGCGGTTTTTGATTTGGGAGCGTTCATCTTGCATGGAAACGACAATCCCGGTTGGAATGTGCGTCATGCGGACGGCGGACATTGTCGTGTTGACGTGCTGCCCGCCTGCTCCCGATGCGGCGAATGTGTCCACGCGGATATCTTTTTCATTGATTTCGATTTCCACATCTTCCACTTCCGGCAATACGGCCACTGTGGCAGTGGATGTGTGGATGCGGCCCTGCGATTCCGTTTGCGGCACTCGCTGCACGCGGTGGGCGCCGTTTTCGAATTTTAATTTGGAGTATGCGCCATGGCCATTGATCATGAAGATGATTTCTTTGTATCCGCCGCTTGAGCTTGGGGAAGCTTCCAATACTTCGACCTTCCAGCCTTTGGATTCCGCATAGCGGGTATACATGCGGAAAAGGTCCCCGGCGAAAATGTTGGCTTCGTCTCCTCCGGCAGCCCCGCGGATTTCCATGATGACGTTTTTGTCATCGTTCGGATCTTTCGGAAGGAGAAGGATTTTTAAGCGTTGTTCCAATTCTTCGATTTTATCTTTTAAGGCGCTGAATTCTTCTTTCGCCAGTTCGTACATTTCAGGATCGAGCTTTTCTTCGAGCATTTCCCGCGTTTGTTCCAATTCTTCTTTTGTTTTTTTGTACTCGCGGTAGACTTCCACCGTTTCCTGGAGGTCCGCTTGTTCTTTGGAGTATTGGCGAAGTTTTTTCGGATCGTTGACGATTTCCGGATCGCTCAGCAATTCGTTCAAACGCTCGTAGCGATCTTCCACTGCCTGCAGTTTATCAAACATGTCGTTCACCTCGTTTGTTGTTCGGTTTATAGGAAAAGGCCAGCGCCATGAATTTCTTCGACTTTATTAGTATAAAGAAAATGCACATGATGTGCTACTGGTTCGGGAATTTTGATGCTGAATTGTGCGGTAATCTGCTTGCTGGCGCGAAGAAAGCGTCTGCCTAGGCATAAAAATCCATCCCGCATCGGGCACTTATGCACTGCTATTGGTACATAGAGTCTCCCCTCGGGCATTTATGAACCTATCTTGGGCACATAGAGCCTCCTCTCGGGCACTTATGCTTCCTCCTTGGGCGCATAGAGCCTCCTCTCGGGCACTTATGCNNNCTNCTTGGGCGCATAGAGCCTTCTCTCGGGCACTTATGCTTCCTCCTTGGGCGCATAGAGCCTCCTCTCGGGCACTTATGCACTCTTCTTGGGCACTTATAACCCCAACTTGCGCACTCAGCCCCGCACACAAAAATTTCCCCGCGCAATCCCCTTTACAACGGCGGATTGGCATGGCATTTCCGGCATACCGGGTAGTATGTATCGTTTCCTCCAATTTGAATCTGATCTCCGGTGTAAACCGGTTTGCCGTTTTCATCAATCCTCAGGTTCATCGTCGCCTTTTTATGGCAGAACCAGCAAATCGTTTTCATTTCCTCGATTTTATCCGCATAAAGGAGCATGTATTTACTGCCTTCGAACAGTTCATTGCGGAAGTCGTTCTTGAGCCCGAAGCCCATCACCGGAATGTCCAGCTCGTCCACGATTCTCGTCAATTGCAGGACATGGTGCTTCTTCAAAAATTGGACTTCATCCACGAGCACGCAAAACAATCTTTCCGGATAACTTTTCACCACTTCAAACATATCCGTGTCGTCATAAACGGGAATCGCTTTCCGGCGCATGCCGATGCGGCTTGAAATATAGCCGACTTCATCCCGGTCGTCGATGGCAGAAGTAAACATCAGCACCGGTTTATTCTGCTCTTCATAATTATGTGCAACTTTCAGAATTTCAAAGGATTTTCCGCTGTTCATTGCCCCATATTTGAAAAATAATTGCGCCATCGTTCTCCCTCTTTTTGCCCTTTTTTATAATGAAAAATGAGATTTTGCTCAAAAGGATTTTTGCCCCGTTAACATCAAAAGGAAAATTCTACTCAAAAAAATGCCTGCCAACAATCATGGCAGGCATTTTTACTGTTCTTATTTGAGACCGTATTTTTTGTTGAAACGATCCACACGGCCGGCTGCAGCCGCGAATTTTTGACGTCCAGTGTAGAATGGATGGCATTCGTTGCAAACCTCAACGCGAATGTCTTTTTTCACTGAACCTACTTGGAAAGTGTTGCCACATGAGCAAGTAACTGTTGCGATATGGTATTCTGGATGAATTCCTTGTTTCATATTCGTTTACCTCCTGCCCTGAACCATTATTCTGGAACAGAGTTAATTTTTAATCTCGTACTGTGCCTTACATAACCCGAATACGCCAGTTACATATGCACACGTAACATACTCGGATATCATAACATACTCTTGCTGAAGTTTCAAGCAATCCTATAAAGGATTTTGCATTGACAATCAATGAAAACGGTTGCTGCGCGCCAAACCATGCACAACTGGCCAATCTATTTTGAAAGTCCGCTGAGCTGAAGTTCGGAGCTGTTCTTCGATGTCTGTCCAATCTATGAATCTATTGAAAGCCCGTCACGGATTGCCCGCAAATTACAGCAATCCTTTTCCTTTGGTCGCCTTTTTCATTTCTTCGTTCAGCAATTCAAAAAATTCTTCGTTGGACTCTGTGGAGGCCAGTTTTTTCAAGAAACGTTCCGTAAAGTCCGGGGCGTCGGTGAAAGTTTTCCGGATTGCCCAAAGTTTGTCCAGCTGCTCCGGCGGAATCAACAATTCTTCTTTGCGCGTTCCGGACCGGCGGATATCCAATGCAGGGAAAATCCGGCGTTCCGCAAGATTCCGGTCCAAATGCAACTCCATATTTCCTGTCCCTTTGAATTCCTCATAAATCACATCGTCCATGCGGGAACCCGTGTCGATCAGGGCCGTTGCCAAAATCGTCAAGCTGCCGCCTTCCTCAATATTGCGGGCGGAGCCGAAAAAACGTTTTGGCCGGTGGAAAGCCGCCGGGTCGATACCGCCGGACAATGTTCTTCCGCTTGGCGGAATGACCAGGTTATAGGCGCGGGCAAGCCGCGTGATGGAATCCATCAAAATAATGACATCCCGCTTATGTTCAACGAGGCGGCGGGCACGTTCCAATACCAATTCCGCCACTTTCACGTGGTTTTCCGGCAATTCGTCGAAGGTCGAACTCACCACATCCGCTTTGACGGAACGCTCGATATCCGTCACTTCTTCCGGACGTTCATCGATCAACAGCACAATCAGTTCCGCCTGCGGATAGTTCGTCGTAATGGCGTTGGCAATTTCCTTCAACAGCGTCGTTTTCCCCGCTTTTGGCGGCGCCACAATTAACCCCCGTTGGCCAAAACCGATAGGCGCAATCAAATCGATGACTCTTGTTGATAACTTATCGGGTGTTGTTTCGAGCTTGATTTGCCGGTTTGGATAGAGTGGAGTCAATGCTGGGAAGTGAACGCGTTCTTTTGCAACTTCCGGGTCTTCTCCGTTGACCGCGTCAACTTGGAGCAGTCCGTAATAACGTTCGTTCTCTTTAGGCGGGCGGACTTTACCGGAAACTTTGTCGCCGTTTCTAAGGTCAAATCGGCGAATTTGGGAAGCAGAGATATAGATGTCTTCTTTGGAAGGGGAATAGTTGATTGGCCGGAGGAATCCGAATCCTTCCGAGTTGACGATTTCCAGGATCCCTTCCATGAAGAAGTAGCCTTCCTGTTCCGATCGGGATTTTAAGATGGCAAAGATCAATTCTTTTTTCGTCAGTTTGCTATAATAGGAAATCTTATATTCCCTTGCAAGACTATATAATTCCTTCAATGTCATGTTTTCCAATTGAGCAATCGTTAGCGTCATAGCATTACTCCAGTCTTTATAAAATTTTTATATCAGGATGAACTTCTGTTTTGTCAGGGTTTTGGAAAATGAAAACGGTGAGAATTTTGGAAGGGTGGGAGATGCCCGATATATATTTTAAGATATATGACCGGACATCTCAAATTGTGAAGATTGGATTATTTCAGATATCTTGGTTTTTTGAGCATGTTGTGGCGGCCTTCGATGAAGCGGACTGTACCTGTTTTTGCGCGCATCACCACGGAATTGGTCAAGCAGTAATCGCCTTTGAATTGAACGCCTTTCATCAATTCGCTGTCCGTTACGGCTGTCGCGGCAAAGATGGCATCGTCCCCTTTTACGAGATCGTCCAAGTATAAGACTTTGGAAAGGTCGATGCCCATTTCTTCGCAGCGTTTGATCTCTTCGTCGTTGTATGGCACCAGTCTGCCTTGGAAATCTCCTCCGAGGCATTTCAATGCGACAGCGGCAAGAACGCCTTCCGGAGCTCCTCCGATTCCGAACATAATGTCGATGCCCGTTTCGTCAAAAGCGGTGCTGATGGCAGCACTTACGTCTCCGTCCTGGATGAATTTGATGCGGGCACCGGCAGCGCGGATTTCATCCACGATTTTTTGGTGGCGGGGTCTGTCTAGGATGATGGCTACCACGTCCGAAACAGCTTTATTTTTTGCTTCCGCGACGGCTTTCAGGTTTTCCGTCACCGATTTGTTGATGTCGATTTTTCCTTTGCTTTCAGGACCCACCGCGATTTTTTCCATATACATATCCGGCGCATGCAATAAATTCCCCCGGTCCGCGATGGCCACGACCGTCAACGCGCCATGGCCTCCCTTTGCCACGATGTTCGTTCCTTCCAAAGGGTCCACGGCGATGTCCACTTCCGGACCGCCGTTGCGAAGGCCGAGCTCTTCTCCAATGTAGAGCATTGGGGCTTCGTCCATTTCCCCTTCGCCGATGACTACCCGGCCGTGCATAGGGATTGTATCAAACAATGCGCGCATCGCTTTCGTTGCCGCATCATCCGCCTCGTATTTCAAGCCGAGCC
>JGI1652J44930_10000881_pt1 | contig 11540 bp, 11 predicted proteins | sample NewIslsDNAsample_FD_44930 | JGI IMG/M metagenome (IMG submission 44930)
AAATATGAAGCAGTTATTATGGAAACATTGGAAACGAAAAGGTTTTTCTTATGGTTTAATGGTACTTGCGTTAGTATTAGTTTTCTCATCATTGCCAATCTCAATAACCTCTTTACAGCATGCCCATCGGCAAGTAGAATCAGATATTACCTATTACTCGAGAGGAAGTTATGATTTGCTTGTTCGATCCAAAGAGAATATCCATCCATTAGAAGAACAATTAGGAATCGTTCCAGAAAATTATATTGGTTTCGGCAATGGTGGCATTTCTATCGAACAATGGAATAATATAAAAAATCGTGAGGATATTGAAATCGCTGCACCTGTTGCGTCATTAGGNTATTTTCCGGGAATTAATTCAAATATGTCCGTATATCCTCCCGAAACGTCTACGAGATATTTAGCTCAATTTTATACGTNTGATGGAGTTCATCAATACNCTTATGGCAAAGAATACGCATGTATCCATTTGGAGTCAACCATTAAACAATATCCCTTTCAAAGTTTAACGAATGATGAAGATAGTTTAAACCAATGTTATGATGGTGGAAGGACCCAATTTTTAATGCCGCCAACTTTTCATTTATTAGTGGGGATTGATCCTGAACAAGAAGAGCGATTAACTGGTATTTCCTTTAATGGAATACATCCGGAATCTATGAAAGTTGGGTGGGGTACTCTTTGGAAAAACGATTACATCCCCCATGCAAAGGTTGTACCTATTCTAGAAGTGAAATCTGATCCAGTTTCATTAGGCGTAAACGTACAAGTGGATACGCTAGATTTATCTTTAGAAGAAATTCAACAATTTCGAAAAGACTTAAAACTAGATGTACTTGATGAAAAAACAAATACCGTACCTGATTATTATACATTTAGATTTTATGAGCCAGTATATACCGAACTTTTAAATAAGCTTTTAACGATGAAAGCGTTAGATCGTAAATCATATTCAGTGCCGATAGGTGAATATATTCAAGCATTCGACCAATCGAAATATTCTCCATTTTTAACAAAGGAAGGAAAAATTGAATCTTTATTAAATGAGCAAATCGGGATGTTTGAAGAGGGATATCATGCAACCACGAAAACAAGTTATTTAGGACTCCACTATCAAGCCGGTCATGTCACTTATGAGTTGGATGACCATAAGGTAAAAATAAAAAAAATAAGGGATGACCAAGGGATACCGATTTATAGAGAAATGATTCAAAAAGGTAAAGAGGTAGAACGCCATGAAGACTATGAAGATATTTCTGTAGTTATTGACCCTGTTGGGGAAGTAGAAGTAGGAGAACATAGAGAAAAGCTTGCATCAAGCCCACTAGGAATCTATCAATTTGCTCCTGTATATTTTGTCGGAGATGGGAAAGAGAAAAAGAAAAAAATGATGCCAACCGTTTCACCAGGAAGTTTTGTATCTCCTCCTGCTCAAGGAGTCACAAATATGGAAGGTGCGGCAATTATTAAAGGGAATAGGCCAATTGATGCGATTCGTGTGAAAGTAGCTGGATTGGACGGATATACAGAAGAAGCAAAAGAAAAAATTGAAAAAGTAGCAAAAGAAATTGAACAAATGGGTCTGCATGTAACGATTGTCGCTGGTGCTAGTCCGAAAAAGTTGCAAGTTGATGTTGAAGGAATAGGTTTAGTGGAAGAATCTTGGACAACACTAGGTGCAGCTGGGACTATTGTTAGTGAATGGAGTGCAACTAATCTCATTTTAGGTGTTTTGTTTATCTTAGTAGCTTTTATTTATATTTGGAATCGGATGATATTTTGGCAGGTTAGTAAGAAAAGCGAATGGATATTATTTTCTCATCTAGGATGGAATAGGAACCATATTTTCCGTCTTTCGAGATTAGAAATCATATCTGTTCTATTCGTATCTTTTATTATTTCAATACCAACTTTATGGTCTGTTCAAAAGGGGATGGAGTTACCATCGACAATTTATATTTGGCAGCCCATCATGTTAGCAGTTATGTTACTTTTCATGATTATTTCGATTTATTGGAAAATAAAGGGGATTGAAAAAAGGAATGAAAATAGAAATATATCATGGGCAATTCGTAACAAACATCACTTTTTAGTAATAAAAAATATTTTATATTATGCAAAATATATTCGTTCATCCTTTTTACAATTATTATTAGTTAGTGCCCTATCATCGTTTGTTTATGTATCGCTAACAGAAACAGTAAATCGAACAAATACTACTTTACTAGGTCAATTTATTAATACTCAAATTAGTTCTTGGCATGTTGTATTAATTATTATTGCCTATTTGCTGGCATTCTTTACATTGGCTGAAAGTTTAATGTCCATGGTGAAAGTAAGGGAAAAAGAACTAGCAATCTTTAAAGCTATTGGGTGGAAAAAATCTCATATATTAAAGCTTCATTTAAAAGAAGTAATGATATGGAGTTTTACCTCAATCTTTTTGGGAACAATGATTAATGGACTATTCTTTTCTTTCATTTATTCTTTGAATACTGCAGTTGCATTTACATTATTTCTATCAATGGTTAGTTTTTTCTTTTTGGTTATCCTAATATCATGGATTCAACTTCGTATATATTTAAGAAAGTTTACATAGGAATAAGCGCGTGAATGCTCCTCCTTTTATGGTAGACAGATGAAAAACAAAAAATTGCTTCCTTTTTATGGGGAGCAGTTTTTGCTATAAAAGAGCCAAAACAAAAATTTTACCACTTTCTTTTCAAAAAATTTATTTTGGTTAATATTAATATATTTATTGGGGTTTTTTAACATGTTTTCTCCTTGCATTTTCCCAAAAAAACTTTTCTAACAGCAACAACCATATCAAAAACAAAAGCGGCTTTAGTCCAGTTAAATAATTCAGGACTAAAGCCGCTAATATTCATTTTATGTTTTCCACTGTCTACTTAACAGGGGGAAGTTCAAATTTCACATGCCTTTGTTTCTAACGAATGGCTTTATGTTCTTTAATCACTCGTAATGTTTTTAGTTCAGGATCCTCTGGTCCTTGAACAGGAAGCCCAGCTTCTATATTTTTTTGAATGTAGATAAGATTCTCTTCGGTGATGATTTCACCAGGAATAAAAATTGGGATTCCTGGAGGATAAACCATTACAAATTCCGCAATAATTCTTCCATTCGATTCCTCGAATGGAACGATTTCTGTTTCTGCATAAAAAGCATCTCTAGGTGATATTGCTAGTACCGGTATATCAGGTAGTAACACTTGGTCGATCGTTGTTTCTTTAGCATATGTTTCAAATTCTCTAGACATATGTTGTAACGCTTTTATCAATATATTGGCTTCTCGTTCAGTATCCCCTGAAGTGACAATACATAAGATGTTGTATAAGTCAGAGAGCTCAACCTCAATGTTATATACTTCACGAAGCCATTTTTCTGCATCATGTCCAGTAATTCCAAGGTCCTTAACAGAAATAATTAATTTGGTAGGATCAATGTCAAAAACAGCATTCTTTGCTACTATTTCTTTTCCAACACAATATAAATGAGGGATTTTATTTATTTCGGATCTTATATAATTAGCTAAGTCTATAGATTTTTGAATGAGTTCTCTTCCTTTGATAGCCAATTGTTTTCTCGCAACATCAAGGGAAGCTAATAATAAGTAAGAAGTAGAAGTTGTTGTCAGCATACTTAAAATGGATTGCACTCTCTGAACTGAGACAAGTCCTTCTCTCACATTTAAGATCGAACTTTGAGTCATTGATCCCCCAAGTTTATGAACGCTTGTTGCAGCCATGTCTGCTCCGGCCTGCATAGCAGAAATCGGCAAATCTTCATGGAAATGAATATGAACTCCATGAGCTTCGTCTACGAGCACTGGAACGCCATAACCATGAGCAATGGTGACGATTTTTTTCAAATCAGCAACGACGCCAAAATAGGTTGGATTAATGACTAGAACTCCTTTTGCATCTGGATGCTGTTGAAGCGCTTTTTCTACAGATTCTGTAGTAATACCGTGAGAAATACCTAAATCTTCATCAACTTCTGGATGGATAAATATTGGAATGGCTCCAGCAAAAACAATAGCAGACATTACAGATTTATGCACATTGCGTGGGACTATAATTTTATCCCCAGGACCACATACGGTCATAACCATTGTCATAATGGCACCGCTTGTACCTTGGACCGAAAAAAATGTATAGTCTGCCCCGAATGCTTCAGCGGCAAGTTCTTGTGCTTTTTTTATCATTCCTTTTGGCTGATGTAAATCATCTAGGGGGCTAATATTGATTAAATCAATTTTAAATGCATTTTCTCCAATATAATCGCGAAATTCCGGGGCTAAACCGACTCCTTTTTTATGCCCAGGAATATGAAATTGGATCGGTTCTTTTTTTGCATGTTCAACAAGACCAGTAAACAGTGGCGTTTCGTTTTGTGACAATATTGACTACACCTCATTATATTAGAATCCTAAAAACAGAAAGATTATAGCATCATTTTTTTTTCTTGCATAGAGACATATCAATTATATATTTTCCAATTTGAAAACTAACTATCTTTTCAAGCAGGAATCGTAAGTGTGAAAAATTGATATTCTTTTCTCTGTGGTTGATGAAAATATCGTAATAATGGAGTATATCTTTAAAACTCCATAATATTTTGCGAGGAAATATGTTAAAATTTCCATCAAGGGGGGAGAGTCAAATGAAGTGGGAAACGAGAGTAACGAAATTATTAAATATTCGCTATCCAATTATTCAAGGAGGACTAGCTCATTTAGCCTATGCGGAGTTAGCTGCTGCCGTTAGTAATGCAGGAGGATTAGGTCAAATTACGGCGTTGTCCTTAGAACATCCGGAAGATTTGCGAAAAGAAATTCATAAAGTAAGAAACTTAACTAATCAACCTTTTGGTGTTAATTTTGCCATTGGTCAACATGGTCGTCCCTTTACAGATTTTTTACAAGTTGCCGTTGAAGAAAAAGTTCCTGTCGTATCTGTTACAGGTGGAAATCCAACCTCATTTTTTGATTATTTAAAAGGGATTGATATGAAAAAATTAGTTTTAGTTGCATCAAAAAGGCAAGCAATAAAAGCAGAAAGTCTTGGTGCCGATGCGGTCATGGTCGTTGGTCAGGAAGGAGGCGGACATTTAGGAAAAGATGACATCGGTACATTTGTTCTTGTTCCACAAGTTGTCGATAGTGTTTCGATCCCAGTCATTGCCTCTGGAGGTATTGCTGATGGGAGAGGATTAATGGCAGCCTTAAGTTTAGGTGCAGAAGGAATAGAAATGGGCACCCGATTTATTGCAACGAAAGAATGTGTTCATGCACATGAAGCGTATAAAAAAGCAATTGTTGAAAGTGATGAAACAAATACTGTTGTCATCAAAAGAACACTAGGGGCACCGGGGAGAGCCCTCAGAAATAAATGGACAGAACAAATATTAAAAATTGAACAAGAAAATGGTACATATGAACATTTAAAAGACTATATTTCTGGAAAAGCTAATAAACGATATGCCAATGAGGGTAAATTAGATGAAGGATTTGCATGGGCGGGACAGGCGATTGGTCTAATTAAAGATGTCCCGACTGTAAACGAGCTATTTAATCGAATGATTCAACAAGCTAACGAAATACGAAAAAAATGGTCAGAACAATAAAGGAGATTTAATATGGAATATTCATATCCCATTTCTATGGATTGGTCAACAAAAGAAATTATTGATGTAGTTCGTTTTTTTGAATTGATCGAAAAAGCATACGATTCTTCTGTCATGCGTGAAGATCTCTTCAAAGCATATAAAAGATTTAAGGAAGTTGTTCCAAGTATAGCTGAAGAGAAAAAATTATTTAAAGAATTTCAAGAAGTGAGCGGATTTTCTTCCTATCATGTTGTAAAAGAAATGAAGGAACATCCAGAAAACGTGAAAATATCGATGAAAAAGAAATAAAAGGAAGCCTCTTTCAATAAGAAAGGGGCTTATATTTATGATAACTTATATAAAGGTATTAAAGTTTTAAAAGTTGATTCAAAAGTATTTAGTAATTGTTCTCCACTCATGTTTATGACTTCATTTTGCGGCAAGTGAATTCCACATAAAATTTCTGCTTTCTTTACTTGTTGTAGACGTACAAACATTTTTAGTAGATCATCTTTTGATAACTCTTGATGTTTAAAAGCATCCGGTTTTGTATGGTCGAGTGACCAAACAAAATGTTTAGGAATGGTTGTATAAATCTCATCTAAATGTTGCTCCATTTTCTTTCCAATTTCTTTCTTCATCGTAGCTTCATAAATTAGTGCATACCATACAAATACGTGTGTTTCCCATAGTCCAATTTGAAAGTGAGGAACCATTTTATATCCACGAGGGTTTGGAGCAAATGCTACCCATGTGTCATTTGGTGGATTTACCGTTCTTCTTGCATGCTTTGCAACGTGCGCAAACATTTCTTCCCCGACAAGTGAAGATAAAATGGGAGAAAAATATTTACCTAAAAATTCAAGCTTAGGTCGGATTTCACTAATTAATGCATTCATTCTATTATCTAATCCTTCTATTTGAAACACATGAAAATCTTTTTCTGTAAATCCTTGAAAACTCATAACAACCTCCAAAAAATGTATAATTTTATCGATTATTTTAACATATGAACGTTTGAATGAAAAAAAAGTTGCCCGAGCATGAATTGGAAGTCATTTTCAGTTGCATGTTTATAAAAACCTTCATACAATATAGATAATAAATCTGAAAATTCCGATATTTAAGGAGGTGCTTGTTGTGAAACAATTAATGAAACCTATTAAAAAGATGGAAGAAAATCAAACGAAAATTCGTGTTTTACGGTTAGAATTGGATTACGAACTAGCGGTATTATACGAAGCTCTTCAAAATAAACATGATGATAAAGTAAAAGAATCGAAAGAAAAGCTGAACAAAATTCGAAATGAGCTAATTTTATATCAAGCATTGTAACAAATGAAGAAAGGAGTAAGGTCAATTCATGCATTATATAACAAAAAGAATAATTGTCTAAAAACGGACTCTTTCAAAAGAAGTGAAGGAGTTCGTTTTTTGTTTTACAATAAGCATTTTCATAATTGGACAAATTATAAGAGAAGATAGTTGATAGTCAGAAAAAGTTTTATTACCCTAAAAGAAATGGAAATGTTGGAGGAAAAAAAGATGGAACTTTGGAATGAAATAGATCAGTTAGCTAGAAATTGGATTAATCAAGCAGGAGATCAAATTCGAGCGTCGTTTCAAAAAACATTAAATATAGAATCAAAAGCGAATCGAAACGATTTAGTTACAAATATTGATAAAGAGACCGAACAATTTTTTATTGGAAAAATTAAAAGTACATACCCTGAGCATCGAATTCTTGGTGAGGAAGGTTTTGGGGATGAATTAAAGTCAATGGATGGTATAGTTTGGATTATAGATCCGATTGATGGGACAATGAACTTTATACATCAACAAAGAAATTTTGCAATTTCTATCGGTGTTTATGAAAATGGGATAGGAAAACTTGCTTATATTTATGATGTTGTTCATGATGAATTATATTTTGCAAAAAAAGGTGAAGGGGCTTTTTTAAATGGCGAAAGAATTCAACCACTTCGAAAAGTAAAAACGGATGAAGCCATTATTGCATTAAATGCTACATGGTTAGTGACAAATAAACATTTAGATCATCACTTAATGTCCTCACTTGTCCGTAAAGTTCGCGGAGTAAGATCCTATGGTTCTGCTGCTTTAGAAATGGTGTATGTTGCAACAGGGAGATTAGATGCTTACATAAGTCCAAGACTTGCACCATGGGATTATGCAGCAGGAAAATTAATTGTTGAAGAAGTAGGGGGAAAAGTTTCAACGTTTGAAGGTAACGAAGTATCACTCATCCAAAAAGGAACGTTATTTGTTAGTAATCCATTTATTTATGATGAATTATTAAATGATTATATTAAAGTTGCTAAAATACAAACGGATAGGAAATAGTCCCTATCCGTTATAATTTTCCTTCATTTCTCCACTTTCTTTTTGTTGCGATTCCCATGGCCATAGATAAAAGCAATAAACCTACGGAAATACTAGCAATTAAAATGCTTTTTTCACTAATCGCAATTCCAATACCCATAATGGAGGCAGTTGCTAATACCGCAAAAAAGACAAAAATCCACTTAATATTCTTCATTTTTGTTCTTTCACCTCTAATCTCTTTTAATATTGTACAAAATATAAATAAGATTTTCTACTTAAAATTCAATGATGTGTTATAATAACATAGTTAATTTACTTGAAAGCAGGAGATTGTATGGAGAAAAGAAACAACATTCGAAATATAGCGATCATTGCTCACGTTGACCACGGGAAAACTACATTGGTAGATCAGCTATTGCGCCAATCAGGAATTTTCCGTTCTAATGAAGTTGTTCAAGAACGAGCGATGGACTCTAATGATATAGAAAGAGAACGTGGAATTACAATTTTAGCGAAAAATACAGCTGTTCAATATAAAGATGTAAAAATTAATATATTAGATACACCTGGACATGCTGATTTTGGTGGCGAAGTTGAACGAATCTTAAGGCTAGTTGATGGTGTATTACTTGTTGTTGATGCATTCGAAGGTTGTATGCCACAAACTCGTTTCGTATTAAAAAAAGCATTAGAACAAAAATTGACTCCGATTGTCGTTGTTAATAAAATTGACCGAGAATTTGCAAGACCTGAGGAAGTAGTAGATGAAGTACTAGAGTTATTTATTGAACTTGGTGCAGATGATGATCAGCTTGAATTCCCTGTTATTTATGCATCAGGGATTAATGGTACAGCTAGTACAACACCTGATCATCAAGAAGAAACAATGGAACCGTTATTTGAAGCCATTATTGAGCATATTCCAGCTCCTTTAGATAATCGAGAAGAACCATTACAATTTCAAGTAGCATTACTCGATTATAATGATTACGTAGGAAGAATTGGAATTGGCCGTGTGTTTCGCGGAACAATGAAAACGGGACAACAAGTTGCATTAATGAAGTTAGACGGAACGATTAAACAATTTAGAGTGACTAAAATGTTTGGCTTTTTTGGATTAAAACGTGAAGAAATTACAGAAGCATATGCTGGGGATCTAGTTGCCGTATCAGGAATGGAAGATATTAATGTAGGAGAAACAGTCGTTCCTATCGATCATCAAGAGCCTCTACCGCCATTAAGAATTGACGAGCCAACATTAAAAATGACTTTTTTAGTTAATAATAGCCCGTTTGCTGGAAAAGAAGGTAAATACGTAACAGCAAGAAAATTAGAGGAGAGATTGTTAGCTCAATTACAAACTGATGTTAGTTTGCGCGTAGAAAATACGGAATCTCCAGACGCCTGGATAGTTTCCGGTCGTGGCGAGTTACATTTATCCATTTTAATTGAGAACTTAAGAAGAGAAGGATATGAACTTCAAGTATCAAAGCCTGAAGTTATTATTCGTGAAATTGATGGGGTTCAATGTGAACCGTTTGAACGCGTCATTATCGATGTTCCTGAAGAGTATACTGGTGCCGTGATGGAGTCGTTAGGTACAAGAAAAGGTGAACTACTTGATATGGTGAATAATGGAAATGGACAGGTTCGTTTAGTTTTCTCCGTACCTTCACGTGGTTTAATTGGTTACTCAACAGAATTCCTAACGATTACAAGAGGTTATGGAATTATTAACCATTCATTCGACCGTTATGAACCGGTTGTACCGGGACAAATTGGTGGTAGAAGACAAGGGGTTTTAGTGTCATTAGAAACAGGAAAAGCGTCATCTTATGGTATACTTCAAATAGAAGATCGAGGAACTATTTTTGTCGAACCTGGAACAGAAATTTATGCAGGTATGATTGTTGGTGAACATAACCGCGAAAACGATTTAACCGTAAATATTACAAAAGTGAAACATGCCACAAACATTCGTTCAGCAACAAAAGAACAAACAACTACGATGAAAAAACCAAGAATCTTTTCATTAGAAGAAGCATTACAGTATTTGAACGATGATGAATATTGTGAAGTGACACCAAAGTCAATACGGCTAAGAAAGAAAATATTAGATAAAAACGAAAGAGAACGACAAGCGAAGAAGAAAAAACTTGCTCATTAATAAGGTGAGAGGAGGAAAGACTGTTGATTAGTTTAGAAAGTCGCCTGACGTTTTTTGCTTCCCTTTACCAAGTAGATAAAAATCCTGAATTGGGAATGTGGTTATTATATTTAACTATCTGCTTATTATCGATTATTGTTTATAAGCTTGGTTTTGCTAGAAAATTACCTTTGTTAAAATCATTAATCGTTTATACTTTTCTCATATTAGGATGTACAATACTATCTTTTTTAGGTGTCTTTTTACCAATTGCGGAAGGATTAATTGTAGCCGCATTAATATTAATCATCTATCGAGTTAGAAGATACTTTGAACATGATGGGGAAGCTAAGGCAAAATAAAGGGGAAATGGACATGCGTTCATTACAAGATGCCGTTTATAATTGGTTGTCGATTAAAGTAGTGGCTGATCATCGTCCAGAAGATACAGCAGCAAGGGAAACAACGGCCATGTTTTATGATATTTTAAAGAGCGATTTCAACATGGAACAAGTAGATGTATATTCCGATGAGGAAAAATATGTTGTAGACATTCAAACTTCCGATGAAAAGAAAACGTATCGGTTTCCGAGAGAACTCATTGACTCCATGATTGAACATATAAACAGAGAACCGGAAAAATTTAAAAATTACGATGAATAATTGAAAAAACCAGTGGAATTTTACATGAAGTAAAATCTACTGGTTTTTTATTTTGATTTAGCTACTTTAATAAATTTTAGTTACTATACCAAATGTTTAAGGAATAAATTTAGAGGAGAAACAGTGGAATTTGACGAAATAAATAAATAAATAAAGGGGATAGGAGAGGAATTTTATGCTTTTCGGTATATTGGTGGTATACGGTATAATAGCTGGTGTTTTCATTTCAAAAAAGAAAATGAAAATGTCTCAGGCTACAATACCTTTGATAGCATTCGCAATTCTTTCAAGTGTTGCTTTAGGTCAAAATTATACAGCAAGCTTAATTTCCGAAGCTAACGACGGAATTGGAATTTCTAATTTTTTGGCTAAATTTTTATTACCAGATGACCAATGGACAAAAGAAATGTTTTTATCGAGGTTTGAATTATACCTTAGCATTTCTATTGTATTGATTATTTTATATTTTATTATAGTTATTGTGGAGAGAATGAAACTAAATGTTAAACATAAAGCTTAATCCAATTTTACAAGTTATATAAAAAACTTTAGCAATTTAAAGATTAGGATATATAAAAAGGCACGAACGCGTAAGTTAACGTTCGTGCCTTTTTTGTGAACATTTAAACAGTTGAATCAAATCATTGATGAGACTTTCCTTTAAGAATTGTTAATAGTTAACGTATCTCAGTGCGAGAGGCCCTCCCGTTCGTTCGCCACTAAACGCTCGCCTCCGCTTTTCGGATTGTCTACCAGTTGT
>JGI1652J44930_10000884_pt1 | contig 11511 bp, 11 predicted proteins | sample NewIslsDNAsample_FD_44930 | JGI IMG/M metagenome (IMG submission 44930)
AGAAGCCCTTTGGGCTTCATACATATCAACCAAACCTTTTCTTGCCTTTCCGCCAACGCTTAATCCTAACAGCTAGTCTTTCAAAGATGGCTCGAGACAAGACTCGGCTCATACCACCGTCATCACTCGAGCCATATCCAAGTGGAACGGACTGCGAAAAAATGGATGTTCCTGCTAAACAAACTGAAATGGCTGATTTCCAGCTAATTTGCCACAATATTGACCAATTTNCCTGGAACAACAATGACTTTGCGAATTTCTTTTCCTTGCAAATAAGGTTGAATTTTCTCTTGCTGCAAGACCTGTTCTTCTATCGCTTGCCGATCAGCATCAGCCGGTACTTTGACTCGTCCCCGTACTTTTCCATTCACCTGCACCGCAATTTCGATTTCATCCAAGACAAGGGCTTCTTCATCATATGTAGGCCATGACTGCAAATGTACACTTTCGGTATGACCAATTTGATGCCAAAGCTCTTCAGCAAGATGTGGTACAAAAGGTGCTAAGAGCAAAATCAAGTTGCGAATTGCTGCCTTTACAACCTCTGGATTCGCTTCTTTTTGCAAATTGTTGATGCCATTGACCAATTCCATTATCGAGCTAATCGCTGTATTAAAGTGATTCCGTTCGCCAATCTCATGTGTAACTTTTCGGATGGTGGTATGAAGCAAACGATTTAATGTCTTGGTTGCTTCATTTTCGTCTGCTTGCGAAGTCGTTTTTGCTTGCTGTTCAAAGAGTGTTTTATTCTGTTGAACAAGCCGCCACACACGATTGAGAAAACGATAACTTCCCTCGACCCCAGTATCGCTCCAATCTAGATCACGCTCAGGAGGTGCAGCAAACAGGATAAAGAGCCTTGCTGTATCGGAACCATATTGTTGAATAATATCCATTGGACTGATGACATTTCCCTTCGACTTCGACATTTTCTCGCCATCTTTTAGTACCATTCCTTGTGCTAACAAGCTTTCAAACGGTTCATCAACAGCAAGCATTCCTTCATCATAGAGTACTTTGGTAAAGAAACGCGAATAGAGAAGATGCAGCACAGCATGCTCAATACCACCCACATATTCATCAATGGGTAACCAATGATTGGCTTTGGCAGGATCAAACGGTAATGTTGTATTTTTGGGATCAACAAAACGCAGGAAATACCAAGATGAGTCGACAAACGTATCCATTGTGTCTGTTTCTCGCTTTGCTGCCTTGCCGCATTTTGGACAGGGAGTACGAACGAATGTTTCGGATGTTGCCAGCGGATTCTGTTTGCCGGTAAACTTCACATCTTCTGGCAAAAGCACCGGCAATTGATCCTTGGGAACGGGAACGGTTCCGCATTGATCACAATAAACTATCGGGATCGGTGTTCCCCAATATCGCTGTCTCGAAATGAGCCAATCACGAAGTCGATACTGAACGGTTGCCTTTCCGATTCCTTCTTTCTCCAGATGTTTCACAATTTCGGAGATGGCTTTTGTATTGTCCAAACCATCAAATGGCCCAGAGTTGACTAACACACCTTCTCCTGTAAACGCTTCCGTTAGCTCTGCTGTTTCTGCCTGATCTTTTGGTCGAATCACCTCTTGAATCGGCAACTGGTATTTTTGCGCAAATTGGAAGTCGCGTTCATCATGAGCAGGAACTCCCATTACCGCGCCAGTACCATAGTCCATAAGCACATAATTGGCAATCCAAATGGGAATCTCTTTTCCTGTTAAGGGATGTTTGGCGTAAGCCCCTGTTGGATAGCCGATCTTTTCGGCATCGGTTGATGTGCGCTCGATTTCCGATTGTTTATTCANTTCCTCAATAAACGCACGAATGGTCGCTTCGTTTTCTTGACCACGAATCAGTTTATCCACCAAAGGATGTTCAGGTGCAAGCACGAGATATGTAACCCCATACAGTGTATCCGGACGTGTCGTAAAGACAGTAAGTTGTTCATGCTGCAATGCTGGAATGGTAAAAGTAACTTCCGCTCCTTCGCTTTTGCCAATCCAGTTGCGCTGCATCGTTTTGATCTTATCAGGCCATTTGGGTAGTCGCTCAAGACCTTCAAGCAATCTCTCTGCATAGTCGGTGATTTTGAAAAACCATTGTTTCAACTCTTTCTTGGTTACTTCCGATTTACANCGCCAACATTTCCCATCTTCGACTTGCTCATTCGCAAGTACAGTTGAACAGTCAGGACACCAGTTTACAGACGCTTTCTTGCGATAGGCAAGTCCTCGCTCATAGAAAAGCAGAAACAACCACTGATTAAAACGATAATAATCCGGGTAACATGTACCAACATACCGATCCCAATCATAAGAGACACCTAGAAGGGTCTGCTCTTCTTTAATCCGCTCCATGTTTTGTAAAGTCCATGTGCGTGGATTGACACCTCGTTCAATGGCAGCATTCTCAGCCGGTAAGCCAAAGGCATCAGCNCCCATCGGATGCAAAACACGATAGCCTCTCATACGCCAATAGCGAGCGATCACATCGCCAATTGAATAGACTCGCACATGGCCCATATGCAGTCCTTCACCGGAAGGATAAGGAAACTGCTCTAACACATACACCTTTTTTTTATTTTCATTTTTGTCAGTTTGATATATGCGATCTTGTGCCCAAACCTTCTGCCATTTTTTCTCTATCTCGCGAGGAGTATATCCTGACATTTCTGAGCTCCTTTCTTTATTAATCATCTTATTCCCTTCATTTTAAGAATTGTTTCATCAATGATCAACAAATTGATCGTGATTAACCATGACAATAATTTATCATAAAATATATAAAACCTCCCACCCCCAGTCTTACACTAGGGACGAGAGGTTAATAACCCATTCCAGCAAATCAATTGCAAACACTCACTCGATCTTCAATAACGATGATTCACTGACCTGCTGACATGACCAGCAGCTTCATCTCACTTGCATCTCCAGCTTGGCTGCCACAACAAGGCCAACTTTTCTGTGCTAGAGATGACAAAATGATGAGTCCTTTTGATTAATCTTTAAATATTAATTTATNATTATATGCATGCTTCCATGCATGTCAACGCTTGTAACAAAACGATCACATTTTCTATTGCACTTTGACCTGTAAAGCATCACCCCAGATCCGTTCAAGCCCATAGAATTCACGTTCCTCTTTGTGGAAAACATGAACAACCACATCACCGAAGTCGAGTAGTACCCAACGAGCTTCTGGTAAGCCTTCGATCCCTCTGACTGGATTGTTTGCTTTTTGCATTTTCTTCTTGATATTTTCAACAATTGCCTGAACTTGTGTTTGTGAATTACCATGACAAATGACAAAATAGTCGGCAATCGTTGAACAACCGCGAATATCTAGAATCGTAATCTCCTGCGCCTTTTTCTCTTCGGCAGCAGTGGCTGCTAACTGTGCGATTTCCACAACACTCAAATGGATTCCTCCCTTAAATCTGAATCAACCACAGTCTCCAAGAAGTAATTGCGGGCCATTAAGGTTAATGGATAGATTTTTTGCTGTTTTTCAATCAAATAACAGATCGTTTGATCTAGCGCTCGCCATATTGCTCGGTCAAAGTCTTTTTCAGCAAGTGATCGCAATTCTTCAACACCTGGAAAACGACGTCCAGGTTCAATTAAATCAGCCAAAAAGATAATCTTTTCCAGCTGTGACATATTTGGACGGCCANTTGTATGATAACGAATTGCCTGCAAAATGTCTTCATCATGAATCTGAAAGCGACGCGCAACTACCTCTGCACCAACTGGTGCATGCCACAGCTCGGGGTGATAATCCAGCAAGTCATTCGGTAATTTACATTCGCGAATCCATGCAGCTAATTTTTCTTTGGGCCAAAACTTGCAATAATCATGGAAAATGGCTGCGATGCTTGTCCTCTCNCTATCTATTCCCATTTGCTCGGCAAACTTAACTGCTAAATTTTTCACACGCAAGGTATGCTCAAAACGTGCGGACGGAAGTTCCTGTTTTACAGCTTCTACATAATGCTCAATCTTCATACAAGCGATTCTCCTTAATATAATGATAAGTTTGCACGGGCAAAATATACTGCATCAAATACCAGTTGTGGATATTTTTGCGTATATAAGAAGATGAAACATTGATGCCGACCTCTTCTTCAATCCAAATCAACTTTTCTTGAATCCAGCTTGGAATGGATGGCAATTGAACACTGGGTCGATGTACGCCAATGATCCTTATTTGTTTTAAAATCTCTTTTATTTTATGCCAGTTTGGTAAATCTTTCACAGTATCCGCCCCAGCAATGAAAAAAAATGTATGCTGAGGATAGGTTGTAACCAGCTCGGTTATCGTATCAATTGTAAACGAAAGCCCTTGCCGATTCAATTCAATCGNAGAAAGATAAAAAAAAGGATGGTCCTGAATCGCCAATTCAACCATCTTCAGTCGATGCGAAGCGGACGTAATTTTTTGGTCCGTTTTATGAGGTGGGACACTGGCAGGAACAAACCAGACTTGATCCAATTCCACTCGCTGTTTTGCCTGCTCAGCAATCAGCAAATGCCCATTATGGATTGGATCAAATGTACCTCCTAAAATACCAATTTTCATGTTGCATCCTCTTTCACTTGTGCCAGTGCTGATTTCATTTGAGCAATCGGTGCTTTTTTTCCCAGCCACAGTTCAAAAGCACAAGCAGCCTGATAAACCAACATCCCCAAACCATTGTGCGTAACCGCTCCAATGGACGAAGCAGCCTTTAGCAATGCAGTTTGACGAGGCTCGTAGATACAATCACTCACAACTAAGTCCTCATGCAACCAGGCTGGATCNATTGGGATGGCTCCGGTGTTGGGATGCATCCCAACAGAGGTTGTATTGACAACAAGATCAGCCTCCTGAATCGCTTGTTTTGCATCTCGAAGCGGCCGTATATCCGTTTTGGTCCACTGGGCTAGATGATCTGCCAACTGTTCAGCTTTAGCCAATGTTCGATTGGCAATCACAATCTGTTTCACCGCTGAAGTGGCCAATGCATAACCAACAGCCCGTGCCGCCCCACCTGCACCAAGCAGTACAATGCGTTTACCCGTTACATCCATTTGTACCTCTTCTTGCAAAGAACGCAGATAACCAATGCCATCTGTATTATAACCAATCCATTTCTGTGCACGCTTGACAACGGTATTGACTGCACCAATTTGCTCAGCACTTGCATCTAGTTCATCTAACTGATCAATAATTCTTACTTTATGTGGAATGGTAACATTCCACCCGATAAAACCCAATGCCTTCATGCCTTTAATCGCATCGGAAAAATGTTCCTCTGGAATATCGTAAGCCAAATAAACATAAGGCAAACCATAATATTTCAGCGCAGCATTATGCATATCGGGCGAACGGGAATGAGCTATTGGATGACCAATCAGACCAATGGTTTTCGTATGACTTGTAATTCGCATCATTTCTCCCCTTCATATGATCGATGATCGAACTCCTACTTTGATCCCTGCAGGTGTCCATAGATCCACAATCCCCTTCTCTTTTCCACAGCGAATAAAACCTAAACCAGCAATCACAATATCCTCCTTTTGTTCTCCTAGCAATGTGATGCGATGCTTTCTCCATTTCGGAAACCGCTCAGGATGCCGAGGAGGTGACAACANCTTGCCTAGATGCTTTCGTTGGATGTGCTCTGCATTGGCACGTTTTGTACGATGAATCAACAATTGATTGGAAACATAACACACAAAAGGCTGTTTCTTTCCTTGCACATAATCCAATCGACTCAAGCCACCAAAAAACAATGTTTGCTGATCTTGCAATTGATAAATTTTGGGTTTTAATGTACTTCTTGGTATCACAATCTTTAATTCCTTTGGCGTTAACCATTCGCTCAAGCGATCACGCAATAATACACCAGGTGTATCAATAATCGCTCCACCGTTTGGGAATGGTATGCGAATGGTGTCCAATGTAGTTCCGGGATACCTGGAAATAGTAATCCGATTTCCCAGCTTTAGCAGCTGATTGATCAAAGTGGATTTCCCTACATTGGCTGTACCAATTACATAAACATCATGACCACCACGAAGCTGCTCAATTTTTTCCATTGCCTGATCGATATTCCAACCTTTGGCTGCACTTAGCAGCTGAATATCGACTGGAAAAATTCCATTGTCTCGAGCTGCAGTAGCCAGCCACTGTTTTAACTTTGACCATTTGGTTGATTTCGGAAATAAATCCACTTTATTCGCTAATAAAAAGAGTGGATTGTTACCTATATGTCGATGGATTCCTGGAATGAGGCTCCCCTCAAAATCAAACAGATCAACGACCTGAACGACAAGGCTTTTTGTATCCGCAATTGCATGCAACCCTTTAAGAAAATCAGCGTCCGACAGCTCAACTGGCACAATTTCATTGTAGTGCCTTAATCGAAAACAGCGCATACATAAAAGCTCGTCCACTTCTTCCTCTCGTTTATGAGGAGGAACATACCCGATTTTTTTGGGGTCCTCAGACTGGATTATCGCCCCACATCCTGTACACTTCTGCATCAAATTGTTCAATGATTTTCCTCCCAACGAAAGTAACCATTCTTCTTCATCCAGCGAAAAATAAAACGTTCCAATCTGCGATTGATGCGGGTAAAAAAGCCTTCTTTATCTGATATTGGCACAACCAATATCGTATATAACCCCATCCGATTGCCGCCTAAAACATCGGTTAACAATTGATCACCTATTACTACAGTTTCGTGTTTCTCCGTTTTTAACAACTTTAGTGCCTTACGAAATGCTTGTGATAAAGGCTTCTTAGCCGTATAGATAAACGGTACATCAAGTGGACTGCAAAANTGTGAGACGCGTGACTTGGAATTATTGGACACTACCATTACTTTAAACCCCATGTTCTGAACCTTTCGCAGCCATAAGATCAGCTCTGGCGTTGCATCTGGACGCGATGCTTCCACCAATGTATTATCCAAATCAATGATAATGGACCGCATCCCTTGTTTCCAAAGTGCTCGAATATCAATGTTATAAATCGAGGGAACATACATGTTTGGAACGACTAACTTTAACACAGTCCCACCTCTGCACATTTCCTATATTTCGATAAGTAGTTTAACATAAGCTCTCACGCGTTTTCATCTACTATCCTGAATCGTTTTTAACACTTCTATTCCAAACAACGAATCACAATCAGAAAAGTTCTACTTATTCCACTTATATATTTTTTTTACTTGTAAAACCATGCTATTCACACTAAAATAGTAACAGCCATCACTTATGTACATAAAGGAGGCTACTTAACTGTGGACAGTTTTTACGGTGATCCCACCGCTAATACATCTGGACAAGGTGAGCATTCGATTGTCCCTCCTGAAATTATCAAATGGAATTGGGGAGCATTTTTCCTTCATTTTATCTGGGGAATTGCACATAAAGTTTGGATTTCACTTTTGTTCTTTGTTCCAATTTTCGGACAACTCTTTATCCCTTTCGTTTTAGGTGCAAAAGGAAACGAATGGGCATGGCGCAATAGAAAATGGCATAGTGTTGAACATTTTCTAGAAGTACAACGAAAATGGGCCAAATGGGGCTTGATTGTGTTTTGTGTCATTATGCTCATCGTCACAGTTTTCATCGTGCTATTCGGTATTATATTGTATTTAGGCTATTATTACCTCGGAGATACCTTTAACAATCTCTTTCAATACTTCACCAATCAACCGATCAACTCACCCGTCAATCAACCAACCCATCCGCCATTTAAACAACCACTAACTCCGCCTACTGATCTCAATGATCCCAACACATTCTAAAAAAGAGCTGGAGTTTTCCAGCTCTATTTAGCTCTTTCAGAACGTTGTTTTTGCTGATTACGGCGAATGTAAAACCAGACAACCCCAATTACAATAATTGCGGCAATAATAATAAAACCCGCTTTTTGACTAAGATCCAAAAATTGTTGGATCAAGNNAATACTCCCTCTGCTGCCAATAAAAAACAGCAACATACTCCAAGGAAAAATCCCCAAATATGTCAGCAGAATAAAGCGCCAAAGTTTGACACGAGAAAAGCCTGATAAATAGGAGATATAGTTACCAATGCTGAGGGGGCGGGATAGCGCAATACTCCACTCCCCATACTTTTTAAACCATTCTTGTGCTTTTTGTAATTTTTTCTTATTCATTCGTTTGCTTGACAATTTCTCCAATCGATTGCCTATTCCATAAGGAATTAATGTGAATAGGGTATAGACTGTACTATTTGCCGCTGCCAACAAGATCAATTTCCATGGCCCCAAATTCATGATATATCCATAAATGAGCATAAATAGCGCACCTGGAAAAGGTAGTGAAGATGCTTCAATCGCTGTTGCCGCAAATAAACCATAGACACCGCATTTTTCTAAAAAATCCAAAGCAAATTGCAGCATTCGGACACTCCTAGAAATTTATTTGCTATATAACAAAATTTTTATCATTTTTCCATTATAAAACAAAAAGAATGGAAAGAAAACAATGGATACGCTATCTAAAGTTTTCCCTATTTCAGAACCTGTAAATCCCGCGGAAACTGCGTGAGAACTCGATAACCTTCTTCGGTAATCGCAATATCATCTTCAATGCGAACTCCACCTACTTTGGGGATATAAATACCTGGTTCAATGGTGACTACCATGCCCGGTTGCAGCAAAGCATGATTTGTTGCACTAACCGAAGGATATTCGTGAATTCCCAAGCCCAAACCATGACCTGTTCGATGAATAAAATATTCGCCATAGCCAGCATCCGTAATGATGGCTCGTGCAACTTCATCAATCTGATAGATCGGTGTCTGCGGTTTGCATGCCTGAATAGCTGTCTGTTGAGCATGCAAAACAATCTCTCCGATCTCCTTTTGTTTTTTCTGAATGGATTTATAAACAAATGTTCGTGTTATATCTGAGCAATACCCATTGACCCTGACACCTAAGTCGATCAAAATCATATCACCCGATTTTAACATCGTTTGATCCGGCATTCCATGCGGAAGAGCGGTTTTCTCCCCAAATAACACCAATGTATCAAAAGCCATCTTATGAATACCTCTTTTTTTTAGCGCAAACTCAATTTCAGCCACCATTTCCAACTCGGAGCAACCCTCACGCATCGATGCAACCGCTAGCTCCATTGCTTCGTCGGCAAGCTGAGCGGCTTGTTCAATTTGTTTGATTTCGTGTTGATCCTTGATCATGCGAATTTGTTGGAGCGCTTGGTCTACCCCTACCCATTCAATGTGCTGTGGAAACACAGCTTTGAATTGTAAAAACTGCGCATAGGTCGTTGCTTCCTGTTCAAGTGCAATCACATTCAAGGCAGCTAAATCCTGTTGAAAGCGCTCCTGAAACAGTTGCCACGGCTCTTGTGAATCATCATAAGCAATGACTGCATCATTCCATCCAGCAGCATAAACAGCCTCAGCTTCTAATTTGGGGAAAACCAGAACNGCATCACCCTTCGCAAATAAAAAAAGCCCAAATGTTCTCTCATGCGGCTCAACATAGCAACCTGTTAAATAATAAACATTTTCTGTCGAAGTGATCCATACTGCATCCACATGCTGCTGCTTCATCCAATGAACAAGCTTATCAATACGCTGCCTCATTGATACCCTCCCTCTATACATCGTTACTACATACTCGATGATCATCCATGCTTGTGATCCAATCTTATGGATTGACAAAAAAATGTTTGGGTATTTCCAATAATGGGAACAATAATTAATGCTGCAGGATCCCCTTCAAATGAAAGAAAAAGCGAGCACAAGCGCGCTCGCTTTCGGGAAGTTTAGTTATCACCATTTGCTGTTTGCATTTTCCAGCCATAAACATCATAACCTGCGTTAAACCAAGCACTGAGTGGTGCATCTTTTTTATCCGTTGTGTGCTGAGTCACATATACATCATTTGCTGTCACTTTGGTGACAATTGCAGAGTGCTCGATATCGCCATCATGATCAAAATCAGCGTTGACAACATCGCCAACTTCTAAATCAAAGAGCTGGCGTACTTGTTTTGCACGGGTTTGGAAATGCTTATAAAAGCTATTGGCCACTCCCCATGCATAAGCCGGTTTTTCATCAGAATAGTACCAATAAGTTCCACCAGTCCGTTGCTCTTTAATTCCGCCTTCTTTAATTGCTTGTGATACAAAGTTGGTGCAATCATACCAGCAATCATAGCAGCCACCCATTACGCGACTGTAGTAACCATATTGTTCGTTATTCCGTTTGTTCCACCATTTATAAGCATAATCCCGTGCTTTAATGGGATCATAAGATCCTTGCGGTGTAGGTTGTTGATTATCTTCGCCACCTGTTTGTTGTCCTTGATTATTACCTGATTGATTACCTTGTTGATCGTTTTGATCTTGTTGATTACCATTTCCGTTTTGATCAGGATTGTTTCGATTATTGTTATCATCACCACGATTGTTACCATCACCACGATTATCACTACCACGATGGGTTCCATGATCCCATCCATCCCAGCCGCCTCGACGGTTTCCATGGTGATCCCGGTCACCCGGGTTGAAACCGTTCTTTTCACCACCATTGAGCGAACCCTTTGGATTCGGTTCTGGCTTAGGCTGCGGCTGAGGCTGCTTTTTGTCTAGTTGATCTTTTGTTGGCTGTTTTTGGAAGGCGATTTTTCGACCACCTTTAATTGGCAACAGGCTATCCAATTCAGCACGTTCTTTACCAGTTAACTTTTTCCCAGCTTTAACTTTTGCTAACAGCTCTTGAATGCGCTTGTTTTTCAGTTTGTTTTCATACTTATCCACATACTTAGCAAAATTAGCTACTTTCTTTTGCTGATCTTTGTCTAGCGAACTTAGATCAGTTGCTACATTGTAGATAAAATCACGATATCGAGCATCATTTAGATTTGGTTTGACGTTGACCTTTTTCTTTTTAGCAATTTTCTTGACGATGTTTTCAGCGTCTTTATGTACCTTTGGTGCTTGATCTTTTGGTGTTTGATAATAGACCGTCTTGCTTTGAAGTAATTTCTTATCCTCTTTGGGATCAATTTTATCCAGAGAAGCCTCTTCTTCTGATACTTGATTCTTTTTTGTGACGTTTTGATCTGTCGGTGCATTTCCAACATTATCATTGGAGCAGCCAGCTAAAGCCAAAGCACCGATCACAAGCGCACTGAAGATGTACTTTTTCAAGCTACCACCCACACTTTCTGTTAATTGTTGAAGTTTCTTTGTAAGAACATGCTGGAAAAGTTGGAATCATCTCTCTTTGATTGTTTACGAGATGATTCTCCATCTATNTGTAAAATCCTACAGAAGGATGTGAAAAAGAGGAAGGGAATGAGAGGTGTGACGGATAAAAACACACCTCTGTTTTATCTATTAATAGTCTTCGAGCTTGTNTCTATTTTTTGTGACCTAAAAAATTTTTTTTCATGAAAAAAAACGTGAACCCCAAAAGCGGGCTCACGTTTTCAACATGTTCACATCTCTTTGCATGTTAA
>JGI1652J44930_10000885_pt1 | contig 11508 bp, 8 predicted proteins | sample NewIslsDNAsample_FD_44930 | JGI IMG/M metagenome (IMG submission 44930)
AGGAAAACAATGACTGGTCTGGCAACATTGATTCATCCAAACTCCTTCTATCGAAGCATAAAATCGCTTCGTTTCGAAAACACTATCGGTGTACATCTTATATAAAAGGAGTGCACACCGCTATGTCCCGTACGAGCGACAACGATAAAAAAGCGCGCGACAACAACGCGAAACGCCATGAAAAAAACATGCTTCGCGAAAAAAACCGCCAGGCGGGGAAATTTGCGTACTCGAAGGAGACGGATCATTTGTAAAAAACGGGCTGTCCTTTTATGCTGGACAGCCTTTATTTTCATTCCATCCGAAACTTTGCCATCACCTCATGCAGCTCATCAGTCAATTGTCTTAGTTTCGTCACCTTCTCTACCATTTTTTCAAATGCCGTCAGCTGTTCGGCCATCGATGCGGCGATTTCTTCGCTGCCGGCCGCCGATTGTTCGACGACAGCACTGATGCTTTCCACATTTTGCAATACTTTTTCTTCCAATTGTTTTGACATGCTGACACTATCGACAAGCGCTTGAATATCGGCGGAAATGCCGGCGACTTTGCCCTCGATTTCAGCAAATGCCCTCGTTGTCGTTTCAATCGTTTGCGATTGCTGCTCGGCGATTTTCACTCCTTGGGCGACAGCTGCGGAAACCGAAGAAATGCCCTGCTTAATCAGCGAAACTGTTTCAAAAATTTGCTTTGTCGCCTGTGCGGATTGCTCGGCAAGCTTACGCACTTCATCAGCAACAACGGCAAATCCTTTTCCCGCTTCTCCCGCTCTTGCGGCTTCGATGGCCGCGTTTAACGCCAGCAAATTCGTTTGTTCCGCAATATCGGATACCGCCTTTGCCATTTGTTCAATGTTGACGGCATAGCTCGTAAATTCATTCGTCGCTTTTTCAATCAACAACGTCGCTTCATTGCTTTCACGGATGAAGTGCATTTGTTGTTCCATCGCTTTTTGGCCATGTTGAATCGCTTCGACCGCTGCCTCGCTGTAATGCGCTGTCTGCTTGGTTCGCTCCGCTGTTTTGGCAAACGTGTCATCCATTTTTTCAATCTGCTGTACCGCTTGCTGCAATTCTTCAGAGATGCTTTGCGCTCCGGCGGACAGCTCATTGGTGGATAGCGCAACTTGCTGGTTAATCTCTGTAAGCATTTGGTTGTCTGCTTCAATTTCTTTGGCAAATGTTTCGACTTGTTGACTAACCACCTCTACCGAACGAAGCAGCCGCTTCAGCTCCTCGACCATTGTATGAAATGCTACATTTAATGCGCCTAGCTCATCGTTTTGTTTATAGTCAATGCGCTCGACAAGCAAATTGCCCCCTGCAATTTCGGCCGCGTTGTTGGCAAGACGCTTGAGCGGATTCGTAATCGAGCGCGTCAGGCGCAAGCTTATCGCTCCCGACAGCACGATGAGGGCAATGCTGCCGATGACCGCCGTCCAAATAACAAAATGAATTTGCCCCTGCAAATCGCGCTGAAGCTCTTTGTAATAATCGTTTGCATATAATTGCAGCGTGTAAACGTCATTGACCGCCCCTTCGATTCGCATTGCCTGCCGTCTCGCTTCCGATGCATCGCGATACTCAAGAGCGGCAATCGACTTGGTGTGTACATCGGCAAATTTTTGTTTCGCTTTCGCTAATAGAGAGCGGAATTCCTTTTGTTTCAACGATTTTTCCAACTTGCCAATCAGCTTTTCTGTCGCTTCGATTTGCGTCAAAACTTCTTGTTTATTTCCTTCTGTCATACTATAAGCGGCATTGTTTAAGCTTTGCTTTGCCGATTTCATGCTTGCCTCGAGCTTTTCTACCGTCAGCAAAACCGGAACGATATCTTTATTCGTTGCCTGAATCGACAACATATTGGCGATAATGAACCCCATCAATATGATCGATGCAATAAGCGAAAGAAACGAATGAAGCCATAATTTTCTGCGAATTGTCATTCTAATCCCCTTTTCTGTGCTACTTGGTTGTCACTTTGCCGTCCACAATGTTTTGTTTCCACTGTNCAAGCAGCTGTTGTTTTTGCTCATCCCATGGCACAACGCGAATCGGCGCGAGCCCGACTCCATTTTCCGCCAACCCCAGCTGAACGGTACCGGTTGGCAATTCCCCTTTTTCCACGTATTGTTTTAACACGCGAAACAAAGCCACATCGACATTTTTGACCATCGACGTCACCACTGCTTTTTCCGCGTAAAAATATTGGTCGCTGTCTACACCAATGGCATACACACCGCGCGCCTCCGCTTCCCGAAGCGCGCCGACTCCGGTAAACCCAGCCGCCGTATACACGACGTCGCACTGTTTGGCAAACATATCTTTGGCGATATTAGCGCCGAGCTTGTCATTGCCAAAATCGCCGGCATAGACAATTTGAACAGAAGCGGATGGCTTTACGGCGTGAACCCCCTTTTCGAATCCCGTTGCAAATTTATGAATCAACGGCACATCCGCCCCGCCGATAAACCCGAGGCGGTTTGTTTTCGTCGTCAGCGCCGCCACCACTCCGGCAAGAAAGCTTCCTTCATCTTCTTTAAACGCAATAGATGTCACGTTTGGCAAATCAGAAACAGCGTCAACTAAAATAAAACGCTGCTTCGGATATTGTTTCGCCACTTTTTCCAATTCTTCTTGCACCATGAAGCCAAGGCCGATGATGATATCATTGCCATCTGCAACAAGCTCTTTTAACCCTTGTTCATACGTTTTCGTATCTTTCAATTCACGGTAATCAAAAATAATGCCTAGTTCATCTCGTGCTTTCATTAATCCGCGAAACGCGGAGTCGCTAAACGATTGATCCCCAAGTCCGACGTCCGACAGCATAATCCCGACTTTGATCCTGTCTTTCTTTGCCACTGCCTCTTCCGGCGAACAGCCGGACATCATCACAAACATAGCCAATAACGCGATAACAAGATGCCATATACGTCTTTGTTGTTTCATGTATTCGTCCCCTTCTTTTCATAGTGTCCATTATTGTTTATCGGCATGGTTCGACATTTATTAAGTTTTTGGAACGAAAAAAAGCAAAGCCGGACTGGCTCTGCCCCCTTTATTCCTTCTTATACGTCCAACCATTTTCTTGATATACTTTTCCTTCCTTCATCAAGCGGCCTAAAGCACGTTTAAAGGCGGCCTTGCTCATATGAAAGCGCGCTTGAATATCAGTGGGATCGCTTTTGTCATGATATGGCATCGCCCCTCCACGGCTTTCTAAATAGGCATAAATGGCCGCCGCGTCTTCGTCGATGCTTTCATGCTTGCGCGGCAACAGTGATACGTTCACCGTCCCGTCCTCTTTGACGGCGATAATCCGTCCTTCCACTGCTTCCCCAAGCCTCGGTGCGTTTCGCCACTGGGATTCATGAACAAAACCGAGATAGCCGACATCGGAGATAAGAAACGCTCCTACTTTAATCACGCGGTAGACACGCCCGCGGATATTCTGGTTAAATGCTGATTCCGGCGCGCTCACAGCGATTTGTTTCATCGTTTCCTCATCGGCAAGCCTAGCAAGAAGGCGGCCGCGTTTATCCGTTTTTAACGAACAATATAATTGATCCCCTCGCTTTGGCCATAACGAGCGAAGCGGCGGCAAATCATCGATGGACACGAGCAAATCTTTAGAAATGCCAATATCGACAAAAACGCCCAATCTTGGAACGACGTCCACCACTTCAACCCAGTCGTAGCGGTTGTTCGTGATTTTTGGCATTTTCATAGTGGCGCATAGCCGCCCGTCGTGGTCATGATATAAAAATACGGTTGCCTCATCGTCCACCGCAAGCGTTGTATTCGCTTCGCTTTTGTGCAGCAGCACTTCCTCCATGCCGTTCGTTAAAACGTAGCCAAACGGCATTTCCCGTTTTACCGTTAATGTCATGATTTCTCCAGGAATGAATCGTTTCATTGCAGCCTCTTCCTTTGTCTATATTTTCACTCTTATTATTCCCCACTCCAATTGACAGTTCCGCGCAAAACGTCGTTTTTCCCTGCATCACAAGAACGCTGCTATCCGTGTTTGGTCCCCCACTCCTTTTCTTGTTGTGTCCCTTGCCACATTTTACTATAATGAAAATTAAATAACGAAAGTGCTGGAGGTTGTGTATGTCGAAAGAAAGTTCCTTTGATATTGTATCCAAAATCGACTTATCCGAAGTCACCAATGCGATCAACATCGCACTGAAAGAAATTAAAAACCGCTATGACTTTAAAGGCAGCAAAAGCGACATTTCCTTAGAAAAAGACGAACTCGTTCTCATTTCCGACGATGAATTTAAATTGGAACAGCTTAAAGACGTGCTGATCGGCAAGCTCATTAGACGAGGCGTGCCGACGAAAAACATTCAATACGGCAAAATTGAGCCGGCATCAGGCGGCACGGTGCGCCAGCGCGCCAAACTCGTGCAAGGCATCGACAAGGAAAACGCGAAAAAAATCAACACGATCATTAAAAACACCGGCCTGAAAGTGAAAAGCCAAGTACAGGATGATCAAATCCGCGTCAGCGGCAAAAGCAAAGACGATTTGCAAAAGGTCATCGCCGCAATTCGCGAAGCTGATCTGCCGATTGATGTGCAATTTGTCAACTATCGATAAAAAAGATGTTACGGCACTAAGTGCCCGTAACATTTTTTTATGCTCTTCCCCTCTATTTCCACATTTATAAATTCCAATCATTCACGTTCACTATAGTGAATGACACTGTTTTCATTAAATATCAAGCACTAATGCTTTTTCCATGTAAGGATGGGATATTTTCTTGAAAACGATTCCATTATATTGAATATTTTCAGAAAATGCTTTACATTATATATTAATATCAAAACTATATCGTTGAAACGTTTGGCTACAACTTCATAGCGAATTTCTTATCAAGAGAGGGGGAGGGACTGGCCCAGTGAACCCTCAGCAACCTGGCGGAAGCCAAGGTGCTAAATCCAGACAGGCGAAAGCGCCTGGAAGATAAGAAGAGACGATACATAAAAAGTCTTCTTCTTATAGAAGGCTTTTTTCTTTTACCATTTTCATAGAACGGGGGAATGAGCGTGGGACTTTTGCAAGACTTAAAAGAACGCATCCTCATCGCCGATGGCGCGATGGGAACGCTATTATACTCGCACGGCGTCGACCGATGTTTTGAAGAACTAAATTTATCGAAGCCGGAAGAGATCATTCATATTCATGAAGCATATATCGCCGCAGGCGCCGAGGTCATTCAAACGAATACATATGGCGCCAACTACGTCAAACTCGCCCGCTATGGACTCGAAGACGAGGTGCCGGCGATTAACCGCGCGGCGGTAAGGCTCGCCAAACAGGCGGCGGGAAATAAAGCCTACGTGCTTGGAACGATCGGCGGGTTGCGCAGCATCAATAAAAGCGCCGTTTCCATCGAAGAGGTAAAGCGGACGTTTCGCGAGCAATTGTTTGTGCTGTTAAATGAGGATGTCGACGGCTTGTTGCTCGAAACGTATTACGATTTAGAAGAATTAGAGACAGTGCTTGCGATCGCGCGCAAAGAAACGGATAAGCCGATTATCGCGCACGTCTCCCTCCATGAAGTCGGCGTCTTGCAAGATGGCACTCCGCTTGCCGAAGCATTGGCGCGCCTGGAACAGTTGGGAGCCGATGTCGTCGGTCTAAACTGCCGTCTCGGCCCGTACCATATGATCCGCTCGCTGGAGGAAGTGCCGCTGCCAAACAGAGCGTTTCTTTCCGCGTATCCGAACGCAAGCCTGCCGGATTATCGCGACGGACGGCTTGTCTATGAAACAAACACGGATTATTTTAAAGAAACAGCGCTTGCCTTCCGTGAGCAAGGCGTGCGCCTGATTGGCGGGTGCTGCGGCACGACGCCGAAACATATCGAAGCGATGGCAAACGCCTTAACCGATCGGACGCCGGTGCAAACGAAAACAGTCAAACAGCGCCATATTTCCGTTTCCATATCATCAAACGANCCAAACGCGGCGCCGCCGCTGCAAGACATCGTCCGCGAGCGCCGTTCGGTGATCGTCGAGCTCGATCCGCCAAAAAAATTAGGGATCGCCAAATTTTTAGAAGGCGCCAAAGCGCTGAAAGAGGCAAACATTGATGCCCTGACACTGGCTGACAACTCGCTGGCTACCCCACGAATCAGCAACATGGCGCTCGGCTCCATCGTCAAACAGCAGCTCGGCATCCGTCCGCTTATTCATATCACCTGCCGCGACCGCAATTTGATCGGGCTGCAGTCGCATCTGATGGGCTTGCATACGCTCGGCATCACCGATGTGCTCGCCATTACCGGCGATCCATCGAAAATCGGCGATTTTCCTGGGGCGACATCGGTCTACGACTTATCGTCTTTCGACTTGATTCGGCTCATTCGCCAATTTAACGAAGGGCTGTCGTATTCGGGAAAACCGCTCGGACAAAAAACGAATTTTTCGATCGCCGCGGCCTTTAATCCGAACGTCCGCCATTTGGATAAGGCCGTAGAGCGCCTGGAGAAAAAAATTCAATGCGGCGCCCACTATTTTATTACCCAGCCGCTTTATTCCGAACGGCAAATCGAGGAAGTGTACGAAGCGACGAAACATCTCGAAACGCCGATTTACATCGGCATTATGCCGCTTGTGAGCGCGCGCAACGCCGATTTCCTTCACCATGAAGTGCCGGGCATTACGCTGTCGGAAGAAATCCGCNCGCGCATGGCGGCATGCGCCAACNACCCAGTGCAAGCGGCGCGCGAAGGGATCGCGATTGCCAAATCGCTCATTGACGCCGCTTTTGACTTATTTAACGGCATCTACCTCATTACGCCGTTTTTACGCTATGAAATGACAGCCGAACTCGTCCGCTATATTCACGAAAAAGAAAAAGCCGCACAAGAAAGGAAGGTACTCCATGGCTAACGCAACACTCGAACAACAGCTTGCCAAAAAGATTCTCGTCATTGACGGCGCAATGGGAACGATGATTCAAAGCGCAAAGCTCTCGGCCGACGATTTCGGCGGCGAGCAATACGAAGGATGCAACGAATATTTGACGCTCACTGCCCCGCATGTGATCAAACACATTCATGATGCGTATTTGCAGGCGGGCGCGGATATTATTGAAACGAACACGTTTGGCGCGACAAGCATCGTGTTAGAGGAATATCAGCTCGGCCATTTAGCGCTCGAATTAAACATCGAAGCGGCCAAGCTTGCGCGCAAAGCCGCCGACGCCTACTCGACTTCCGATTGGCCGCGCTTTGTCGCCGGTTCAATGGGACCGACGACAAAAACGCTGTCCGTCACGGGCGGCGTGACGTTTGACCAATTAGTCGCCGCCTACGAAGAACAAGCGCGCGGGTTATTGCTTGGCGGCGTCGACTTGCTGCTTTTGGAAACGTGCCAGGACACCTTAAACGTTAAAGCCGGCTTTATCGGCATTTCCAAGGCGTTTGAAGCGGTCGGCAAACGGGTGCCGATCATGATTTCCGGCACGATTGAACCGATGGGCACGACGCTGGCCGGGCAGACGATCGAGTCGTTTTTCATCTCCGTTCAGCATATGAAACCGTTTGCCGTCGGTTTAAACTGCGCGACCGGCCCGGAGTTTATGACCGACCATTTGCGCACGCTCGCTTCCCTCGCCAATACGGCGGTCAGCTGCTACCCAAACGCCGGTCTTCCCGATGAGGAAGGGCATTACCATGAGACGCCGGAAATGCTGGCGAAAAAAGTTCAGCGTTTCGCCGAAAAAGGCTGGATCAACATCGTCGGCGGCTGCTGCGGAACGACGCCGGAACATATCCGCGCCATCGCCGAAGCGGTCCGCGATATTCCGCCGCGGCCGATTCCGAAGTCTTTTGCCATTCATGCCGTCTCCGGCATCGATCCGCTTATTTACGATGAAACGATGCGGCCATTGTTTGTCGGCGAGCGGACGAACGTGATCGGTTCTCGCAAATTTAAACGGCTCATCGCTGAAGGAAAATACGAAGAAGCGGCGGAAATCGCCCGCGCGCAAGTGAAAAACGGCGCCCACGTCATCGACATCTGCCTGGCCGACCCGGACCGCAATGAACAAGAGGATATGGAAAAATTTATTCAGCAAGTTGTCAAAAAAGTCAAAGTACCGCTTGTCATCGATTCAACCGACGAACAGGTCATTGAGCGCGCCCTCACCTATTCGCAAGGAAAAGCGATCATTAACTCGATCAATCTGGAAGATGGCGAAGAACGGTTTGCCAAAGTCGTGCCCCTTATTCACAAATACGGCGCCGCCGTTGTTGTCGGCACGATTGACGAACAAGGAATGGCGGTGAAGGCCGAGCGGAAGCTGGAAATCGCTTTGCGCTCGTATGACCTGCTTGTCAACAAATACGGGGTATCCCCGCATGACATTATTTTCGACCCGCTTGTGTTCCCGGTCGGCACCGGCGATGAACAATACATCGGCTCCGCTAAAGAAACGATCGAAGGCATCCGCCTTATTAAAGAGCGGCTGCCCCACTGTTTAACGATGCTCGGCATCAGCAACGTCTCGTTCGGGCTTCCGCCGGTCGGACGGGAAATTTTAAACTCCGTCTTTTTATATCATTGCACGCAGGCCGGTCTTGATTACGCGATCGTCAACACGGAAAAATTGCAACGCTTCGCCTCGATTCCGGAAGAAGAAGTGCGGTTAGCGGAAGAATTGCTGTTTAACACAAACGATGAAACATTAAATACGTTTATCCAATTTTACCGCGACAAAACAAAAGAGCCGAAAAAAGCGAAAATAGAACTTAGCTTAGAAGAGCGGCTCGCGGGCTATGTCGTCGAAGGCACGAAAGAAGGGCTGTTTGCCGATTTAAAACAGGCTCTGCAAGTTTATCCTGACCCGCTTGCCATTATTAACGGCCCGCTGATGGCCGGGATGGACGAAGTCGGCCGGCTCTTTAACAACAACCAGCTCATTGTCGCCGAAGTATTGCAAAGCGCGGAAGTGATGAAAGCGGCGGTCGCCTTTTTAGAGCCATACATGGAGAAAAAAGAAGGCAGCGCAAAAGGAAAGGTCATTCTCGCCACTGTGAAAGGCGATGTGCACGACATCGGCAAAAACTTGGTCGACATTATTTTAAGCAACAACGGCTTTCATGTCATTGACTTAGGCATTAAAGTGGCGCCGCAGCAGCTCATCGAAGCTGTTCAGGCGGAAAAGCCGGATATCATCGGCTTATCNGGCCTGCTTGTCAAATCGGCNCAGCAAATGGTCGTCACCGCGCAAGATTTGCGGCAGGCNGGCATTTCGACGCCGATTTTAGTCGGCGGCGCCGCGCTGACGCGTAAATTTACAGAAAACAAAATCGCTCCGGAATACGATGGAATTGTCCTATACGCCAAAGACGCCATGGAAGGGCTGGCGCTGGCAAACCAATTGCAGCAAAACGAAATCGAATATACAAAAACGGAAAAACGGGAAGTAGCACGGGAACAAGCCGCACCTGCCGTCATGACAGCGAAATCCAATGTTTCTACGGACGTGCCGGTATTTGTCCCAACCGATTTGGAGCGCCACATATTAAAAGAGATTCCGCTGTCCCATATTATTCCGTATGTCAACTGGCAAATGGTGCTCGGACACCATCTCGGATTAAAAGGAAAAGTGAAGCGGCTTTTGGAAGAAAAAGATGAAAANGCTCTGATGCTAAAAGGAGTCGTGGATGAACTGCTTGAAGAAGCNAAGCAGCANGGCTGGATTACGCCAGCGGCGGTATATCAATTTTTCCCGGCGCAAAGTGATGGAAACCGCATTTACATTTATTCTCCAGAAGACAAGAAGACGGTGATCGAAACGTTTGAATTTCCAAGACAGCCGCGGGCCCCGTATCTTTGCCTCGCTGATTATTTAAAATCAATAGACAGCGGGCAAATCGACTACGTCGGCTTTTTTGCCGTCACCGCTGGCAAAGGCATCCGCGAACTGGCACAGCAGTGGAAAGAAAGCGGCGAGTTTTTAAAAAGCCATGCGATTCAGGCATTGGCGCTCGAAATCGCGGAAGGATTTGCGGAACGCATTCACCAAATTATGCGCGACCGCTGGGGCTTTCCAGATGACCCGGATTTTACGATGGAAGAGCGCTTTGCCGCCAAATACCAGGGGCAACGCTACTCGTTCGGCTACCCGGCCTGTCCAAACTTAGAGGATCAAGAAAAACTGTTCCGCCTTCTTCATCCAGAAGAAATCGGCATTCATTTAACAGACGGATATATGATGGAGCCGGAAGCATCCGTCTCCGCGATCGTCTTCGCCCATCCGGAAGCGCGCTATTTCAACGTGTTGTAAAAAAGCTGGCCAAAATCGGCCAGCTTTTTTATGCAATATGGTCAGCAATGATTGTTTGCCAACATTACATTATTTCCCTTTCCTTATTCCATACTAACGATGACAAATGATAACATAGGGAGGAATGGAAAATGGTCACGAAACAACAGGCAACGCTGCCGCCGCAGCACCAANACCGACAGCCCGGACTGCAAACGGAGATGAACCCGCAGCCGGTCTCGATCAGCGAAACGTATAAAGGAAGCGGGAAGCTGCAGAACAAAGTCGCCATCATTAGCGGCGGCGACAGCGGCATCGGCCGGGCGGTCGCGATTCATTTCGCCAAAGAAGGCGCCGATGTCGCGATTATTTATTTAAACGAACATGAAGATGCCGAAGAGACAAAGCGGCTTGTCGAGCAGGAAGGAAAAACATGCTTGCTGATCGCTGGCGATGTCGGCGATGAAAACTTTTGCAAGCAAGCGGTCAAACAAACGATCGATCAATTTGGCAAACTAGACATCGTCGTCAACAACGCCGCCGAGCAGCATCCGCAAAACAGCTTGCTCCATATCACTGCACAGCAGCTGGAAAAAACGTTCCGCACCAACGTCTTCGGCTATTTTTATTTGACAAAAGCAGCGCTTCCGTACTTGCAAAAAGGCAGCGCCATTATTAATACGGCGTCGATCACCGCTTATGAAGGCAACGAGCAATTGATTGACTATTCGGCCACAAAAGGCGCGATCGTCGCCTTTACGCGTTCGCTGGCAAAATCACTCGCCGGGCAAGGCATCCGCGTCAACGGCGTCGCGCCGGGACCGATTTGGACGCCGCTTATTCCATCGACATTCACAAGTGACCAAGTCGCCACCTTCGGCTCCAACACCCCACTGAAACGGCCGGGCCAGCCGAGCGAAGTCGCCCCGAGCTATGTCTTTTTGGCAAGCGAGGAGTCATCCTATATTACGGGGCAAATGATACATGTGAATGGAGGGAAGATTGTCAATGGGTAGAAAGCAGCGGAAACGGAATATTCTTCATCGCCATGTAAATTTTATGTAATATTTTCTGACATGTTTGTTGAGCGGTCTGTATATAGCAGCTATGATAAAAATACATGCTGCTTCTGATCCAAGTTCCTCAGCCTTTTGCACATATAGCAAAAGGCACCCTCTCTTCCTTGACTTGCAACAATTTGTTGCAAGTTTTTTTGTGT
>JGI1652J44930_10000887_pt1 | contig 11503 bp, 15 predicted proteins | sample NewIslsDNAsample_FD_44930 | JGI IMG/M metagenome (IMG submission 44930)
ACCACCGACACCCTTGCGTTAAGCTAACTGCTACTTCTGCCTTCGCAGCTCGGGACTTTCACCCTATAGATTACACCCATGCCGGGCGCACATAAAAAAACCGATTCCGTGTCGAAATCGGTTTTATATCTATACAAAATGTTTCCTTAAAACACCAAAAACATTTTCAGCAATTATTTCTTTTCCATATTCCATTAGATAATAAATGGTTGTTTGTGACTCCTGTCCATATTCAAGAATTAAACTTAAAATATCAGTTATTTCTTCTTCTTGTTTATAAATATCTTCAAATTCAATGTATAAATAATATTTTTGATCTAAAGAATAAAGTTTTGTCGTAAGAGATTGTAGACCTATTCGTTTCGATAATGATATAACATCTTCAATATCTTTAAATTCAACGATAAAATGTAATGTTTCTTCAATCTCTTCTTCTTCATCTTCCTGTCTATAATTAAAGTGCTGATCTAACAACTCTTCAATTCGTTCATCAACAGAAATATCTTTATATTTTTCATCCGAAAGCGGAAGTTCAAATCTTGCTCCATCTTTTGTTAATTGAGCTTTCGTTACCAAAATCTCAAGACCTTTATCTAATGCTTGAACTTGAATCCAAAGAGGTCCATCAACTAAAAAATCTTCCTCTTGATGAACTTCATCCATCATTTCCCAAAAAAGTTCTTCGCTTTTGTCGCGATTATACCATATCTCTTCACGGTCGAATCCACGTTCTTCGATGTCCATATAAGAGATATAAAACTTAACAGTATTTTCATTAATACGTTCAATTTCCATTTGGCAACTCTCCCTTCTTACATTCATTTAGTGAAGGGAATGATCCCCGGCAGCCATCTGCCTTACCACTATAAAATACAGAAAAAATGTTAAAACATATTGTATACTTTGTACTCCTATTTTATGACAAAAAGAAGAGTAAGGGAAATAAAATATACTCATTTTTTTGAAAATGAGCAGCTGCCTATACTTTCTAATTAATGCTAATAGAGATAAATGATTATACGATTATATTTTACCACATTTCTGTATATTTAGTATATGGTTATCACTGTAAACAATAGCAAGCAAAATAAACGTTTTTGATCAAGGAAAAAAGTATTAAAATTATCTACAAAAATCCATTATTATTTTCCTGTAGTAAATAAAAAACCTTCATGTCTTTTAGACTGACATAGCGATTTGAGACAGTAATAAAACACCTTCTTAGGCTGCCATATTCCTAAATTTAATAGGGGATTGGTAGCCTAATTTTTCTTGGATACGTTCTTCATTATAATGCTTCATAAATTGATCTACACGATTTCTAACTTCCTGAATTGATAACGAATTGTATTTAACATACTGAAACTCCTCCGACTTAATATTGGAGTGAAAGGATTCAATAACTGCATTATCCCAACAGTTTCCTCGTCTAGACATACTACTTACCAAATTCATTTCTTTGACTAAATGCTGATATGCATAAGAAGTATATACACTTCCCTGATCAGAATGTATGATGACTCCTTTTGGATTCCCTCTTGCTTCTAACGCAGCTTTTAGTGTATCAATGACTAATGGTGTCTGCTGATGATCATAAAGTCTATATGCAACAATCTCATTATTATATAAATCCAAAATAGTCGATAGATATAAGGTATAGGAACCGTACTGGATATAAGTAATATCAGTAACCCACTTTTCGTTTGGCTTTGAGGCGATGAAATCCCTTTTAAGTAAGTTAGGTGCGATTATAATCGTCTCACCTTGTGATTTCCATCTCCGTTTTGGTTTGACTCGACACTGTAAATTCAATTTTTGCATAATGCGTTGTACGGTGTTTCGATGTAACTTTATACTATATATCTTCTAAAGCAATTTAGTAATTTTCCTATGCCCATAACGATATTTATTTTCTTGGCAAAGAGTAGTAATAGCTATCTCTGCTTCTGACATTAGTTTTATTGGTGTTTTCGTCCAACGATAATACGTAGACCTCGCCACTCCTAATGCAGATAAAATAGCCGTTACCGTATACTTACCTCGAAATTTATCCACCAGTCGTAAAACTACTTCTTTCTCAACTCCTTTTTCACTTCTAAATACTTTTTTAAAATTTCATTCTCCATCTGTAAATGTACTATTTGTGCATTTTGCTTTTCCTCTTCACTTTTCCATTCAGGACCATGGCCATAAGAATACTGTTTACCTATTGGTTGATCAAAACGGTGGATTTGATTCTCTCTATACCACTTCATCCATGTTTTAATTTGTGAGACATTTTTAATGCCATACTTTTCCATTATCTCTTTGTTCGTTAATTCACTACTCATTTTATCTTTTACAACCGCCCATTTGACTTCACTAGAATAAACGTTTTTGCCCACGCAAAAACACCTCCGAATAGTATTTGTTTGATTATACCATGTCGAAGGTGTTTTTTATTGTCCCATTTTATTGTGTTAGTCTACTTTTCATGAAGGTTTTTTGATTAATTCACCATTCGTTGCGCTTCTTTTAATTGATACGTACGAATTTTTCTTGGTAAAAATCGACGGATTTCATCTTCATTATAGCCTACTTGTAATCGCTTTTCGTCAATGATGATCGGACGTCTTAATAATCCTGGATGATCCTTAATTAATTCGTACAACTTTTGTAATGGTAACGATTCAAGATTTATGTTTAATTCTTGAAAAGTTTTTGAACGTGTAGAAATAATTTCATCCGTTCCGTCTTCAGTCATACGAAAAATTTCTTTTATTTCATCAATGGTTAGAGGTTCAGAATAAATATTCCGTTCAATGTAAGGGATATTGTATTGTTCTAACCATGCTTTTGCTTTACGGCATGAAGTACAACTCGGAGATGTATATAATGTAACCATAATCTCTCTCACACTCCTTTATTTAAGATTCCATGTATATCAACTACTTATTTATAATTAATTTAAAAAAGAAATAGCTTTAAAATAATTATACTATAATTGGGCTGGAATGAATATATGAAAATAAAAAAACAATAAGGAAAATTAATGAACATTTTTTGAAATTTTATATATTATACGAACGAATCATTGGTTAAGTTTCATTTTCCTATTCCTTTTTTTAAAAAATTTAAACCTTTATATAGTAAAAAATTCATTCTCAATTAAATGTGCGTAACCAAGAATGAATATACCATATAAAATATAATAAATATAAAGGAATTATATTCATATTAATCATATAAACATTCCTTTTACATAACTAATATATTAGGTTACTCATACGATAAAATTAATAAATTTTTATTTAGTTCTTTTATCCTTCCCTGGGAAATAAATCTTACATATTATTAAAAATAATTTAAATTTTCTTATTTTTACTTTCATTTACACTTAAAGTTCATTACAATGAAATTATGGGAGATGGACGTGTTTTTCGTAAGGAGGTAAAAATATGATTAGTTTTTTTATCGATTTTTTCTTAGTTTCGATTTTAATTATTGGAATTACTGCTATCAATGGAGTTTTCGTCAATAGTGTGGGAAAAAAATTATTTGGTCGAAATCAAAAATCCAAATTTATAGATCAAACATCAAAAACACAGCATGGTTGGAAGCAAGTAGGAGGTCAACCTTAATAATTTTTAGAAAAAAACAGGTGAATGTTGAACTGCCCCCTGTCAAGTAGACAGTGGAAATAATAAAAATAATCTATGCGGCTTTAGCTCTATATTCAATAGGGCTAAGGATGATAGTGGAAAGGTATTCCATGCTAGAGGACTTCAAACACTATTTCCAAAAAACCACCCTAAGACAATGAAAGCATATCAAAATATAGGAGATATAGGGTTACTTGCAGGTGAAAAGGGAACAAGTTCTCACTTAATAATTCCAACCGAAAAGATAAATGAATATAATTATTTCTGTTGTCATGGAACTGGTAAATATAATATTAATGTTGATACAATTAATATACCTGAATACGCTAAAAATGAATAAGCTCAAAGTGTATTCGATACTGAATATGACGAAAACGAGGAATTTACTAAAGATTTTTATAATACAATCACAACAAAGGACATTTTANCAAAGGAATTAGGAATTGTTGAACCTATTGCAAGGCTTGCACCTTTTATTAATTTCTGGGGAGAAAAAGATAACTATTAATTTGTGGGTGATAATTTGAATGAAGTAGTGTTTATATCTGTTATGCATGATCCAAAAGGATTGTTGTTGAAAAACTTAAGATTAGGACTGAATGTCCTAAAAAATTACTATAAAAAAGGTTATATTGCATTAAGTGAAAGCACTAATATTGGTTTAAAAGAGGAACTTGAAAAAGCTGGTTATACTGTTTTCACTATAGAAAAAAAAGGAGTAGGATATGCAAGAAGAAGTATTTTACGTCTTGTGAAAAATACAGAACACACCTATTATCATTATTGTGATTTAGACAGAATGATTACATGGTGCCTAACAGAACCAAAGGAACTTGAAAAGGTAAAAGAATGTATTAGAAATTTTGACTATTTAATCATAGGAAGAACCAAAAAGGCATTTAATACTCATCCAGAGGCTTGGATAGAGACTGAAAAGATAACTAATAAAATTTTTTCAATAGAATTCGGAGAACAAGAGGATATTGATGTTACGGCTGGTTCATGTGGTTTCAATAAATCTAGCTTGTTAAAAATCCTAAAAAGATCCAGTGCACCTACGACAGATGCTGAATGGCCAATGATCATTAAGAAAATCGAAAAGGGAAAAGTGGGCTCTATTAAAGTAGATGGACTTAAATATATAAGAGACATTAATAACTCTGAATTTAATAAGACACCTGGAGAAGAATGGTTAACCAGGCTTAGACTCAGTTATCAAATTAGTCAAACCGCAGTAAATACTAAAAATATCTTTTAAAAAGATCTTGAACACAAAGATGAATCTCTATCTTTTAGTATACTTTAAATTTGTTTTTTTCGTTTATTAACTAGACTATTCAATCTATCCCCTTGCTTCTCAGTTAAATTAATATTTGTCACACTTCAAATAAACTATATTAGCTTGCCCATAATTAGTAAAAAAAATAGGATTTTCATGTTTTAAAATAGTAGCTAATTCTTGAAGTAGAATAACATTCGGGGGCATTTTACTATATTTAAGGTATTTATTATAAGCATCTGTAACCGATAAAATAAAATTAACAGAAATAGATAAATAAAATTTTACACTTCTTACTAATTGATGGTAATCGTTCCTTCATCTTGCCCTAGGGCAAGATGAAGGAAATTGGAATTTTCTTAACACACATTCTATTCTATTAAAATTCTACTCCATCACTGTTATATTTTTTTTAGCAAACACAGATAACAGTGATGGAGGTATAGAAAGGTGGACAAGTTTGAAATGTATATGAAAATCCGCCAATTATTAGAACAAGGATTCACTAAATCAGCAATAGCTAATAAATTGGGGATTTCAAGACCAACTCTATATCGCTATCTTAATAGAGCCCTATAGAAATGGCTTAATGGATTGAATCGACAAAAACTAGGGAGAAAATATTAGATCCTTATAAAGAACAAATACTATCTTGGCTTAAAGAACATCCTGACATGACATCAGATCAGATTGAAGACTGGTTAAGAGAAAGACATCCATCTCTGAAGGTTTCAGAAAGTACTGTAAGATCCTATGTTAGAAATCTTCGCAAAGAATATAATATTCCGAGGGAATTAAATTCAAGGTCATATGAAGCTGTGCCAGAGATGGAGATGGGTGAACAAATGCAAGTGGACTTTGGGGAAACGTGGCAAGATACACCCGATAAAAGAAAAGTAAAATTATATTTCATCGCATTTGTTTTGTCCCATTCCCGTTACAAATATATGGAATGGCTAGATCGACCATTTACCACCCGAGATTTAATTAATGCGCATGAAAATGCTTTTCGTTGGTTTAAAGGAATCCCACAAGAAGTTGTATACGATCAAGATTCTTTGGTCGCATACTACAACACAGAAAAGGGATGTAACTGAATATTTAGCTGTACTGGAGGGTCAAAAATGAGCCATTTAACAACGACTCAAGAACTATTAAAAACACTTCATCTATCGGAATCAGCTCATTATTTGCCTACCCTTATCAAAGAAGCTGAAGTGAATGATATGACTTATCTTAGCTTTTGAATAGCATTTTAGAATATGAGCAAAAACGGAGAGAGGAAAATTACAGGAAAAAAGATTAAAATGTGCTGCTTTTCCATTCCGCAAATCCTTGGACGAATTTAATTTAGATGAACAACAATCATTAAGTAAAAAACAACTGAATCAGTTGAAAGAATTAACTTGGATTGAACAATTGTACAATATTATTTTGCTTGGCCCGCCAGGTGTGGGAAAAACACATTTAGCCATAGGTTTGGGTTTGGAAGCTATTCAACAAGGATATAAAGTTATGTTTATTTCAATGGGAGAACTTATACATATCCTTAAAACAGAGGAAATATCACGTAAATCTCAAATGAGAATGAAAGGATTCGAAGTGCTAATTTGGTAATAATAGATGATTTAATGTTTATGGCCATGGATCAAAAAGAGGCCAACCTATTCTTTCATTTAATTAATGACCTATATAACAAGTCATCCATCATTTTAACTTCCAATAAAGCTCCCAAAGAATGGGGAGAATTATTGGGGGACCCAGCAATTACAACTGCAATTTTGGATAGAATTATTCATCGATCAGAAATCATTCATTTAATTGGTGATAGTTATCGGATGAAGCAAAGAACTTCTATTTTTGCGTAAAGTGAAAAAAATAAATTATCGAAAACTGTAACATTTTACTTGACGCTCACACCTCTAAAGGACGTGCTCTTTTAGACATAAAAAATACTCCCCCAAAGTACAGATTTTTATTTTTTACCACTGTCTACTTTAAGGGGAGCATATCAGTCCCACCTGTTTTTTTTAATCATCCAATTTGTAGTCTACGTTTGGTGTATATTTATTAGCTGGGTTCCATAATAAAAATTCTTGAATCCCTTCTTCTTTTAAAGCACGAATTTGATCTTCCACTTCCTTTTTCCCGTACGGTAAGTAATTACCTTTCCCTAACCATGTAGCCGTAAAATCTTGTAGCCATGGTCTTGATATGGGAGGATTTTTTAATTGGGCTAACCTATCTTTTTCAACTTTTATATATTCTTTCACAAGTCGATATGGTTCTAAGTCAGGCTTAGCAATTCCAAAATAGGGAGTCCAATGGCTTGGATAAATCATGGCAGAGATTACATCAACATGTTCGCATATTTTTGAAAAGTTTTGACCAATCCCTGGTGCTTCTGGAATCGTTGCTGAATACCCAAATATATCCACTGAAATTTTAATATCATATGGTTTTAATTGTTCTCTCGCATAGGCAACAAAATCAGTGACAGCTTTTACCCGTTTTTGTACATTGTCTAAGGGGAGCTGTTCATATTCTCCAAAATTATAAGAAAATTCTTCCTCTCTTTTTTCAAATCCTTCTGGAAATCTCACGTAATCAAATTGAATTTCTCGAAATCCTATTTTTGCAACCTCTTTTGCAATATTCACATTATAATCCCACACCTCTTTTAAAAACGGATTGACAAATGATTCTCCTCTTTGGTTTTTCCAAACTTGATTCCCTATTTTAAAAGACCATTCTGGTTTCTTTTCAGCTAAAACCGAGTCTTTAAATACGACAATCCTTGCAATCGGATAAATTTGTTTATTCTCCAATGTCTTTAACAATTGATCAATATCATGTATATAGTTTTTTGATATATCTTTTAATGATTCATTTTCCGTTTGAAAAGTTAAATTTCCCCAATCATCTTTCATATCAATGACCATCGCATTTAATTCCGTGTTTTCAATAAACTGAACAAGCTCTTGAAATTTCTTTCCCCCTGCAGATTGTCCAGTAACATATATCCCCCTTACTGCATCAGGATATGGAAAGTGATAGTTTCGTTCGGATGAAAATCTTGCCGAATTTTCAGGAATCGATTTTTTTAAGACCAAAATTTCTCTGGAGAATGCATGGTTACGTGGTGGTTGATCACCATCGCCGTGCACCGTAAAAGGTAAAAGAAATAAATGAATCGATAACATACAAAATATGGTTATCTTTTTCATTATCATAATCCCCCGGTAATTTTATATTTGAGTAACAATTTATTGTTGATAAATAGTTCGACTTTTTTTATAATAAATTTCAATATCAATGTATGTTTATTGTTTCTCATAATGATTCCATCTATAATTGTGAATAAAAAATGCGATGACGAAGAGTAGTACATTTAAGAGCAGATTTCAGAGAGTTTGTGGGTGGTGAGAACAAACATCTGCCTAAATGGAATGGACTTCCGAGCACAATTTCTGAAATTGAAGTAGGTAATTGCGTAGTCCTGCGTTAAAGGATTAAGTGGTCTAACAGATGTTAGACTATTAGGGTGGCACCGCGGATCAACCATTCGTCCCTACTTTATGTAGGTCGAATGGTTTTTTAATTTTTCGATGAATTTTAAAAAAGGAGTGACCTCTCATGAAAACCATTTTTTCCGGAATTCAACCAAGTGGAACTATTACATTAGGTAACTATATCGGGGCATTAAAACAATTTGTCGAATTGCAAAACGATTATCAATGTTATTTTTGTATTGTTGATCAACATGCTATTACTGTTCCACAAGATCCTCAAACATTAAGAAAAAATGTACGCAGTTTAGCAGCCCTTTACTTGGCTGTTGGCATTGATCCTAATAAGGCAACATTATTTATTCAATCGGAAGTACCTGCTCATGCTCAAGCAGGATGGATGTTACAATGTGTCTCTTATATTGGTGAATTAGAAAGAATGACGCAATATAAAGAAAAATCCGCTGGAAAAGAAGCTGTATCTGCTGGTTTATTAACATATCCACCACTTATGGCGGCAGACATATTACTTTATAACGCGGATTTAGTTCCAGTTGGAGAAGATCAGAAACAACATTTAGAATTAACTCGAGATTTAGCTGAGCGCTTTAATAAAAAATATCGAGAAATTTTTACCATTCCGGATATTAAAGTTCCTGAAGTTGGAGCTCGAATTATGTCACTACAAGAACCGACAAAAAAAATGAGTAAATCGGATCCAAATCAAAAAGCATTTATTTCATTATTAGATACACCAAAGCAAATAGAAAAGAAAATTAAAAGTGCCGTTACCGATTCAGAAGGAATCATTAAGTATGACAAAGAGAATAAACCGGGAATATCTAACTTAATGGCTATTTACTCAATATTAACGAAAAAATCTATGGAACAAATTGAGAAAGAATACGATGGCGTTGGTTATGGACAATTTAAAGCCGATGTAGCTCAGGCTATTATTCAAGAATTTGAACCAATCCAAAAAAGATATGAACAATTAATCGATTCTGATGAACTGGACGATATTTTAGATCAAGGAGCAGAAAAAGCGAATAAACAAGCAAATAAAATGTTAAAGAAAATGGAAAATGCAATGGGTCTTGGAAGAAAAAGAAGATAGAGAAAGTTTCTCTATCTTCTTTTCTATGAAGATGAATCTTCTTGAAAAATTTGTTTTAATTCAATCTTATTCTTAATTAAATCGCTTAACGTATAGGAATCGAGAACTTTTATAAAGGCTTGTAATGCTTCATGAAGAATAGGTTTTAGTCTACAAACAGGAGAAATAACGCATTGATTTTCTCTTCCAGCAAAACATTCCACGATTGATAAATCCCCTTCCAAATGTCTAACTACTTTACCTATGACGATTTCATCTGGACTTTTTGCTAATTGAAAACCACCATTTCTTCCACGAATAGTTTTGATATACCCTAGTTTTCCTAATTCATAAACGATTTTACTTAAATGATTTTCTGAAATAGAAAATATATGTGAAATCTCTTTTATACTAGTTCTTTCATCACTATTAAGTGTGCCTAAGTAAATTAACACTCTTAGCGCATACTCCGTATAATTCGTTAATTGCATGGAAAACACCTCAACGCAATCATATCATAACAATAGATTTTCATCTATTGTGAACATTTTGTTAAAGATGTATTTAAAATATTGCTTTTATTTCATACGCTATGATTCAATAAAGATGTATTTGAAATACATGTTTATTGGAGGAGAAATTATGACTACAACTATGGATAAAACTTTAAAAAAAGAAACGATTGACATCATCAAATCTACAGTACCTGTATTAGAAAAATATGGGGAACAAATTACAAAAAGATTTTATCATTTAATGTTTTCGAATCATCCTGAATTATTAAATATTTTTAATCATGCTCATCAAAAACAAGGTCGGCAACCAAGAGCGCTAGCTCAAGCAGTCTATTCCGCAGCAAAATACATTGATCAATTAGAAACTATTTTACCTGTTGTTAAGCAAATTGGACACAAACATAGAAGTTTAGGAGTAAAACCCGAACATTATCCAATTGTAGGAAAACATTTATTGTTAGCAATTAAAGACGTTCTTGGAGAGGCCGCAACAGAAGAAATTATTTCTGCTTGGGAAGAAGCATATGGAGTTATTGCTGATGTGTTCATTAAAGTAGAAAAAGAAATGTATGAAGAAGTATTAAACGAACCAGGCGGTTGGGAAGATTTTCGTCCATTTAGTGTTGTTAAAAAAGTAAAAGAAAGCACTAACATTACTTCATTTTATTTGAAACCGATGAATCAAAATATTATTAAAAGCTTTTTACCTGGTCAATATATAAGTGTAAAAGTGAAAATCCCTGGTGAAGATTATACTCATATTCGCCAATATAGTTTATCAGATTCTCCATTAAACGATTATTATAGAATTAGTGTGAAACGTGAAGAGGGTACGGGTTTACATCCTGCTGGGAAAGTGTCTAATTATTTACATGATCATATTCAAGAAGGTGATACTTTAGATATTAGTGCTCCAGCGGGAGATTTCACAGTTGATTTAAATGTTTCAACCCCAGTTATTTTTATTAGCGGTGGAGTCGGAATCACTCCATTATTAAGTATGGTGAAAACCGTTGTTCATAAACAACCAAATAGACAAATTCATTACATTCATGCAGCCATTAATGGGCAAGTGCATGCTTTTGACAAAGAAATCAAGGAATTAGTTAAGAATCATGAGAATTTTTCATATGGAATTTGTTATCAGAATCCAACAGAATCTGATAAACAACATCCATATTTTATAAAAGAAGGTTATATTGATACTGAGTTATTAAGAAAAGTGATTCCAGCTGAAAAATCCCCACAAGTATATTTCTGTGGACCAGTTCCATTTATGAAAAATATTTATCGTTCTTTAATGGAATTAGGTATAGAAGAAGCACAAATCTTCTATGAATTTTTTGGTCCTTCTGGGTCATTAAAAGAATAAATCAATCGAGTAGGAGGGAGCGATTAACTCCCGTCCTCTCACACCACCGTACGTACGGTTCCGTATACGGCGGTTCAATTAAGATAATTGA
>JGI1652J44930_10000890_pt1 | contig 11491 bp, 12 predicted proteins | sample NewIslsDNAsample_FD_44930 | JGI IMG/M metagenome (IMG submission 44930)
GTGGGCAGGAAGCTGCTGGTATTATTTACGCTATATCGATCCGCATAACGATGAACAGCTTGCCGACCCTGAAAAATTGAAGAAATGGCTTCCGGTTGACCTTTATGTCGGTGGAGCAGAGCATGCCGTTTTACACTTATTGTATGCTCGTTTCTGGCACAAAGTACTGTATGATTTGGGCATCGTTCCTACGAAAGAACCGTTTAAAAAATTGTTTAACCAAGGCATGATTTTGGGCGAAAACAATGAAAAAATGAGCAAATCGAGAGGAAACGTTGTCAATCCAGACGAAATTGTTGAGACACACGGTGCCGATACGCTTCGTCTTTATGAAATGTTTATGGGACCGCTTGATGCATCAAAAGCATGGTCAGAAAAAGGATTGGATGGTGCTAGAAGATTTCTTGACCGCGTCTGGAGATTGTTTGTAAACGAAGACGGAAAATTGAATCCGAAAATTCAAGATGCAAAAGGAACAAGCGAATTTGAAGTGTTATATCATCAAACGGTGAAAAAAGTAACCGAAGACTATGAAAATCTTCACTTTAATGTAGCCATTTCGCAATTGATGGTCTTTGTCAACGAAGCGTATAAACAGGAAGTTTTACCGAAAGAATATATGGAAGGATTTGTCAAGCTGCTATCACCTGTAACGCCACACATCGGAGAAGAGCTTTGGGAAAAACTTGGCCATAACGATACAATCGCTTACGAGCCATGGCCGACATATGACGAATCCAAACTCGTGGAAGATGAAGTGGAAATCGTAATTCAGGTGAATGGAAAAATTCGTGCAAAACAAGTCATTTCAGCACAAGCGACAAAAGAAGAAATGGAAAAAATTGCGTTGGAACATGAAACGATCCGTTCACATATCGAAGGGAAAACGGTGAGAAAAGTCATCGCGGTACCTGGCAAGCTTGTGAACATTGTCGTCAGTTAACATCGGAGGGGTATCATGTCATCACAGGAACGGCTCTATGATATAACCATCATCGGCGGTGGTCCGACTGGTTTGTTTGCGGCCTTTTACGCTGGCATGCGCCAGATGAAAGTAAAAATCATTGAAAGTTTGCCGCAGTTGGGCGGACAGTTGTCCGTTTTGTACCCTGAAAAATATATATACGACGTGGCAGGGTTTCCGAAGGTTAAAGCGCAAACGCTCGTGGACAATTTAATTGAGCAGGCAATGCAATTTGAACCGACCGTTATTTTAGGCAAGACCGTTGAACGAGTTGAAAAACAACCTGATGAAACATTTAAACTTGTGTTAAATGACGGAGAAGAACATATTACAAAAACGGTTTTAATCACAGCCGGCGTCGGGGCTTTCAAGCCCCGCCTGCTGGAAGTTCCCGGCGCTGAACGGTATGCAAACAGCAATTTGCACTATTATGTGAAAGATGCAAATGAATTTAAAGATAAAAAAGTGGTCATTTGCGGCGGCGGTGACTCAGCGGTTGATTGGGCGTTAATGCTGGAGCCGATTGCGAAAGAAGTAACGATCGTGCACCGGAGAGAGAAATTTCGCGCTCATGAATTTAGTGTTGAACAGATGCTGAAAACGAGCGTGAATGTGAAAACGCCATTTGAAGTCGTAGAATTGATAGGTGATGAAAACATTATCCAATCTGTTGTACTTCAGGAAGTAAAAGGCGAAAAACGCGAAACGCTCGATGTAGATGCAGTTATCGTCAGCTACGGATTCGTTTCCAACCTCGGTCCGATTAAAAATTGGGGATTGGAAATCGAACGGAACGCAATCGTCGTTAATTCGAAAATGGAAACGAATATCAAAGGAATTTATGCTGCCGGCGATATCGCGTCGTATGAAGGAAAAGTGAAATTAATTGCGACTGGTTTTGGCGAAGCGCCAACTGCAGTGAACAATGCGAAGTCATATATTGATCCGAATGCAAAAGTTCAGCCGCTTCACAGTACAAGTTTGATGGGATAATAAAATGAAGTAATGCCTACTCTTAATGATGAGTAGGTATATTTTTGCACTTTTTTGTGAGAGGATGAAAAGCATGCTGATTCCGTCGATTACTTCGGATGAACTGGAACGCTTATTGGAAAATGACCGGTCAATATCTATCATTGATGTTCGCGAAGATGAGGAAGTCGCTTTCGGAAAGATACCAGAAGCAAGACATATTCGTCTGCAGGAACTTCCTGATAGATTAAATGAATTGGACAGAACCAGACGGCATTATATCATTTGCCATGCAGGCGCTAGAAGTTATCATGCCTGCAGGTATTTGCAGGCGTTAGGATTTGATGTTGTGAATGTAGAAGGCGGCATGCGCGACTGGCAAGGAGAAGTGAAATAGCGAAAATATGGTACAATGATAAGCATGCAATTCAGATAAAAATAGGGGATGGAATGAATGAGCGATTCACGTCTCGTGAAAGGGACTTTTTTATTAACGGCAGCAACGATGATTTCCCGCGTGCTCGGTTTATTATATTATTTTCCGTTTATTTGGCTCGTCGGCATTCAAGGGGCTGCCCTTTATGCTTATGCCTATAATCCGTACGTGGTTTTATTGAGTGTAGCAACGGTCGGTTTGCCGCTTGCCGTTTCGAAATTCGTGTCGAAATACAATGCATTGGGAGACTATAAAACGGGTCGGAAGCTGTTTTATTCCGGTATTATTGTCATGCTCGCCACCGGTTTTGTGACGTTCTTAATCTTGTTTTTGTCAGCGGAAGCGATCGCTCCCATGTTTATCGGCGAAGGCGATTCGACCGGAAATCGTTTAGAAGATGTTGCTTTTGTCATACGCGTCGTAAGTTTTGCATTGCTGGTCGTTCCCGTGATGAGTTTGATTCGCGGGTATTTTCAAGGTTTTAATTCGATGGGTCCAACTGCTGTTTCGCAAGTTGTCGAACAGCTTGTGCGGATTTTATTTATTTTAATTTCGAGTTTCATCATTATGGTTGTTTTGAAAGGCGAACGGACGACTGCGGTTGCATTTGCTGTTTTTGCAGCCTACGTCGGTGCCTTAGGCGGTCTTGCCGTATTAATATGGTATTGGTGGAAACGAAAACCATATCTCGACAAACTTGTTCAGGAAAGTACGGTAGAACATAACATATCGCTGTTTTCGATGTATAAAGAATTATTGTCGTATGCGATTCCTTTTGTCATTGTCGGACTTGCCATTCCGATCTATCAGCAGATCGACACGCTTACAATGGTGAAAACGTTAATTCAAACGGGTATGACGCAAGCGGAAGCGGAAGCTGTATTTGCGACCGTCAATCAAACGACGAATAAAATCATCATGATCCCTGTGTCACTGGCAACAGCTTTAGGATTGACGCTGATCCCGACGATCACAAAAACTTACACGGAAAAAAATCAGATAAAACTCCAACAGCAAATTTCCCAAACCTATCAAATGCTCTTATATTTGACGCTTCCAGCGGCAGTCGGTTTGTCTGTGCTCGCTTATTCCGCTTACGGTGCGCTGTATGGTTTAAACGATGTTGCGCTCGGCGGCGAAATTTTACGATGGTATGCTCCAACAGCTGTGTTGTTTGCGCTTTTTACGGCTTCAGCTGCAATATTGCAAGGAATTAACCGGCAAAAATTGGCGGTGTTGTCGCTGTTATGCGGCGTGCTTGTTAAAATGCTTTTCAATCGGCCGTTTATTGAAAAATGGGAAGGCATCGGTGCCATTTTAGCAACAAATATCGGCTATGTCATTTCGATTGTGTTTTGCATTTTCGTGATTAAAAAATATGCCAACATATCCTTTCAACTCATTGTAAAACGTACGCTTCTCATCGGGATTTTGACGGCTGTCATGGGAATTGTCGTCTGGATTGTAAAATGGCCGTTTGAGCTGTTGTTAACATCTGGATATGCAAATGCAAATTATTTTCTCGTTTTACTGATTTTAATCTTAGGAGTTGCTGCCGGAGGTATTGTATATTTGTGGATGGGGAACCGTTTGAATTTAATCAAAATCATTTTTGGGAAAAAGCTGCCGTTTTTGAAATAAATGGATTCGGTATGCAGCGCGCTTGCCTGCATACCGAATCGAAACAGTGCTTAAAAAACCGGAAGGAGAGAGAGAAAATGCTGAAAAATTTTATTATTGCCATTATTCAAGTTGGTCTTTTATATGGTTTGTACCGCATCGGAACGCTTATTCAACAGGCGCTGGATTTGTTTATTCCCGGTAGCATTATTGGCATGCTGCTTTTTTTTGCTTTATTAATGCTGTCTCCGCGTGTTGAGAAATTTTTTCAAAAAGGAGCTAGCTTTGTTTTGGCGCATTTGCCGATATTTTTTACTCCAGCAACAGTTGGAATTATGATGTATTTCGATTTGTTTAAAGGCAAAGGTGTTTTGCTTGTTGTTATTGCGATTGTCAGCACATTGATAGTACTCATCAGTTCGGCGTTGACGACCAGGTTAGTAATCCGTGTGAAGGAGAAAGTGAAAGGATGAAATCGTTCGGACTTGTAATTACGATCATCGCTTATTTCATTGCTCGCAAATTTTATCAGCGTTTTCCTTATCCATTTTTTGTGCCGGTATTAGTCGCAACCGTTATAATTATATGTGTCTTGATGTTGAGCCAATATCCGTACGAGCAGTATATGAAAGATGTTTCGCTGATTACGGAACTGTTGGGTGTTGCGATTGTTGCACTAGGATATCCATTGTACAGGCATTGGAAACTGATTCGAAATTATGTTATCCCGATTTTGTTTGGAACGTTTGCCGGAACTTATTTCGGGCTTGAAAGCGGACGAATTTTGGCGAAGTGGCTTCATTTTGAGGACAGTGTCACGTACTCGCTGATCGTAAAATCAGTTACGACACCAGTCGCCATTGAAATTACGGAAGAAATAGGCGGCATTCGTGCTTTAGCGGCAATTTTTGTAATGATTGCAGGCATCAGCGGCGTCGTGCTCGGGCCATTTCTGTTGAAATGGCTGAAAGTGGATAATCCTTTGGAAATCGGAATCAGCTACGGTTGCGCAGCTCATGTGCTTGGCACTTCAAAATCGTTGGAATTTGGCGAAGAAGCGGCAGCGGTCAGTTCAGTGTCCATGACGCTGTGTGCGGTTTTTGCATCGTTTTTAACGCCTGTCATCATTTCGTTTTTCAGTTAAAAAAGAGGGTGAATTTGCATGGCACAATTGATCAAATTGTCCGATTACGTGTCGCGATATGAGCTCGATTTGACGAAATACAGCAATCAGTTTGCCCGCTTGAAACAGCAAAGATGGGAAGAAAAAAAAGCTCAAAATGAAAACAGAATCGATCTTGAAACGCTAAGAAAACAATTTTTTCAGGATCTGTTTTTCTATCAATTGCGTTGGGCGAGTTCGACTGCGTATGAAATTTCTGATTTGGATCCAAAATATGAATCCGATCCGATATTAAAACATCTCTTGTGGAAATTGCCGGACACGTATTTGTTAATGTATCATCCCGTGTTCCAATTCGAACAGGCTCCGGTTGAATTGGAGGCGGTCTTGATTACTCCGCTGGAAATATTCTGTCTGGCGTTTTTAACAGGTGAGAAAGACGATATATATCAGGCAAGCCGGGAAAGATTTTGGACGGTTTTTCGCGGAAACGAAACGCATAAAGCGCTCAGCCCGCTCATTTCACTGAAACGTTCGAAAAATATCATTGATAGATTGANGAAAAGAATTTTGCCTGTGAAGCAGCTGATTATTGCGTTNGATGGATATGTCGAATTTTTGCCGGAATCTCCATATCTGGAATGTTTGGATAAACGGAACGTTGGTGCGTGGTTTCAAGAACAGGCAAGGAATCCATCCCCGTTTAAATCCCCGCAAATAAAAGCAGCACGGCTGTTATTAAATCAAACGAGGACGGAATGTTATGATCGACATGCCGAATCGACAATTTCCTGGGAAATAAAACAAAGCGATTAAGTTGCTAAAAATGTGATTTTCCTTGTTTTGTTTTGAATGTGACCGGTTTTTTTGTCGTAAATCATGTAAGGAATCGTCGCTGTCCACGTTTTTACAAACGGGAATGGAGAAAATGCCACCGTTTGTCCATCAAGCCAACGCGCTTCTACGATGATTGGTTTTCCTGAAGCATCGACGGCACGAATGCCATTTTTAAACCAAGGATGTTCATTTTCCTTTTGTACGCCTGGTTTGTTTAAACATACATACAACGAAAAATTGTCCCACATTTGTAACTGTTGATGAGCGAGTTCGATGTTTTCATCAGGAAATTTTGCCCGCAGTTTTTCTTGACGGCGTTTTTCTCCAAGAAGAAATTGCCGTATCTCATCCGTGCCATTTGGTTGAAAAAAAGCGGTATAATGAAGCGATGTCAACAGCGCGATGTATTCATCGATCTGCTCCATAAGGTCGATCCCTTTTTTATACAGTTTCAATTTTTGGCTTATTGGATAGTTGGCAAAAGGATATGGATTATCATGAAATTTTTCGTCACTTTCCCTCCAACTCGCATCATGCAGGGCGGCAGTTGCAATCGTTCGGTATGTAGAAGGTGCAAATGGAGGATTTCCTGCATAGCTTGCCATTTCACCAGCTAGCAAGGCATGATCGTGCTGTTTGATTAGCTCCCAGTATTCACCGTATTCGACAACGATCATTCGTCATCACCCTTTTCAATTTTGTTTAGCTTGTGATAAAATCTGTCTTTGTAGGCAAAAGGAAGTGATATGATGAGATTACGCTATAAACCATGGGCTAAAGATAAATTGAAAAGCCATCCGGAATATGTCGTACTTGAACCGGAAACGTTGAAAGGCAAGTGGTCGGACTTGTTCGGCAACGATCACCCGATCCATTTGGAAATCGGCACCGGAAAAGGCCGCTTTATTGTGGAAATCGCAAAACGATTTCCAGAAATTAATTTTATTGGTTTTGAAAAACAGGATCGTGTTCTCGTTTCGGCTTTAGATAAATTACTGGCTGAACCGCAGTTGAAGAATGTCAGACTTGTCAATGCAGATGCCGAGTATCTGTTGGATTATTTTGCCGAAGGCGAAGTCGATCGCATTTATTTAAATTTTTCTGATCCGTGGCCGAAAAACCGCCATGAGAAAAGACGATTAACGTATAAAAAATATTTGGCGTATTATCAAACTATTTTATCACAAGATGGCGACATTCATTTTAAAACCGACAACCGGAAATTTTTTGAGTATTCGTTGGAGAGCTTTTCGCTCTTTGGCATGAAAATCAAAAATATCAGTTTGCATTTGCATGAAGATGAAGATGTCTTTAATATCATGACCGAATATGAAGAGAAATTTTCCGAAAAAGGCAACCGGATATACCGTTGCGAAGCTTTTTTTGAGTAAAATTTCTTTCCAAGATTGTTCACATTTTACTGAAAAGAAATGTCTTCGGAAATTGAATTTTATGTTATGATAGGATTGTGCGAAAGAGAATTATAGTGTTATAGATAAGGGGGAACGATTTTGAAAAAGAAATTCATTGCAATCATAACGCTGGTTTTATTAATATCAAGCATGGCTGGTATAGCATCGGCGGCGGAAGCTTCTCCAGAAATGGTTAAAGCGATTGAAGCTGCGAAAAAAGAGGAACATAAAAATTTTAAAGCTGGTTCTTTAAAACTATCAGATGTCCAGGAATTTACCGTAAACATTCCTGAATTGAAAACGAACACGGTTCAAGCAGCATTTGCCGAATATGCAACAATTCGCGATAACATTTTCCCAGTTGTTCGTAAAGAAGTCGTTTTTTATGACCCGCAAAATGGAGAAGTTCTCCATGACAGCCAGCTTGCAGCATCAAAAGAAGTAATGGCGTACAAAGATTCTTACAAAGACAAAGCTGGCGCGAAATTGTCAATGGGCTTAATTATCGCGCTTTTAGTCGTGCTTCCAATCGTGTATCTTTTGCTTATTGTTCTCGTGTGGGAGCCGCGTCAATATTCGACAACGAAATTTAAAATTGCAAATCGTTTGTACGACGGTATTTCAGAACAATATCAATAAGGATGAAAGCATCCTTTTGGCTCCGGCCATTCTCCACGGAGTCAAAAGGATTTTTTATATGTGTTATTTTCGGAATTGTGAGATAATAAAGACAAAAGCACCTAAATTGCGAAGGGAGTTAACTGAAAATGGACAACGCGATCGTGAAAACGAAATACGGAAAAGTAAAAGGGATGCAAGCGGATGGTGTATTTGTTTGGAAAGGCATTCCTTATGCGAAAGCTCCAGTTGGAAAGCTAAGATTCCGCCCGCCTGAAGAACCTGACAGCTGGGATGGCGTTCGGGATGCAACGCAATTTGGTTCTGCTTGCATGCAGCCGAATAGCGAAATGATGAAATTTTTGGGGGATGCATCGAAAACGAAAAGCGAAGATTGCTTGTTTTTGAATATTTGGTCTCCAAATCCTGATAGCAAACGCCGTCCGGTAATGGTGTGGATTCATGGTGGAGCGTTTATGTTTGGGGAAGGTTCCAGTGAGTTGTACGATGGAACGTCTTTTGCCAAAAATGGCGATGTGGTTGTCGTTACAATGAATTACCGTTTGGGGATCTTTGGCTTTTTTTATTTAGATGAAATCGGNGGAGACGAATTTTCCCGTTCAGGAAACTGCGGGATTTTAGATCAAATCGCGGCATTGCGCTGGGTAAAAGAAAATATTGAAGCATTCGGAGGAGATCCAGACAATATTACCGTATTCGGTGAGTCGGCCGGTGCAATGAGCATTGGAACACTGCTTGCGATTGATGAAGCGCAAGGTCTGTTTCACAAAGCGATCCTTCAGAGCGGAGCCGCAAGCAACGTGTTGACGCCGCGAGTTGCAAACGATGTGACGAAACGCTTGCTGTCGAAGTTGAACATTCCGGAACATGATTTAAAAAAGCTGTATGACATTCCTGCTGAAGAACTGGTAAAAGCTTCGGTAAAAGTTCCTCCGATGAGCTTATGTCCGGTCATTGATGGAAAAGTGATTAAAAACAAGCCGTTAGATTCACTTGCTGAAGGCAGTGCGAAAAATATTCCGATTTTGATAGGAACGACTGAAGATGAATATCGATTATTTACATTTGCGGATCCTTCATGGCGCAAAATTGATAAAGAAAAGTTGAAGAAACGTTTCCAGGTTTCGTTCGGGAAAAAATGGGAACGTCTTTCTGAAGAATTGAAAGAAAAAAAGCTGGACCAATCCCTTTATGAAAAATTAATGACGTGGCAAGTATTTACATATCCGGCCATCGCTTTAAGCGAAACGCGTGTCCGTCAAGGCGAAAAAGTATGGATGTACCGTTTTGATTACAAAAGCACGGCGTTTGGAGGCTTGTTAAAGTCATGTCATGCGCTTGAGCTGCCGTTTGTTTGGAATGTGATGAATCAAAAAACAGCGCTGTTTACAGGAGATGCCGAAGGACGCCGTGAACTGGCCGAGCTTATGCATCGCTCATGGATTGCATTTGCCAAAACAGGGAATCCGCAAATTCCTGAACTCCCTGAGTGGCCGGAGTATAACTTGGATTTTCGGGCGACCATGCATTTCAATCTGAAAACAACCGTTCGATACGATCCGGACAAAGAGGACCGTTTGCTTTGGGAAAAAATCGGAACGACAAAAGCTCAGCAGGAAAATATCCATAAAGATATGCCGTCAATCATGTAGGAGAAAATAAAAATCCCTTTGAGCATGACCGTTTGCGTTGTACTCAAAGGGGTTTTTTATTACTTCAATTCAATGATCGTTCCTGTTTTTGCATCGACTGCGAAATCGTAATGCTGGATGCGATTTTGTTCGCTAGCGGTTATCCCGCCTTTGTAAACGGTATATTCCAACAGGTCGTTTTCCAGTTTTTCAGGCACCATCTGAATCCATGAGCCTTCGATGGACAGTTTATTTTTCAATGCTTTTTTTACGTTGTTTAAAGCCTGTTCAGGAGTAATTCGTTTATGACTGTTGATTTGGGTGGCTAAAGCATACCCNGCAGCGAGTCCAAATAAAGCTCCAAAAACAAACTGATTAATTTTCATATTGAACTCCTTTCTCTCGACACGAAAACTTTACATTGTATTATACTAGAATTTAATAGCGTATCCAATAAGTTTTACATGGCAGCGTTCATCACGTTTGCATATAGAGAGGAGTTTATTATGAACCAGGAAACGTTAGCAATGTTTAAAACTTTGACGGAACTCAGAGGCCCTTCGGGGTTTGAACATCATGTCCGTCGGTACATGCGCGATGAGCTATCAAAATATGCTGATGAAATCATTCAGGATCGGTTAGGCAGCATTTTCGGAGTCAAAAAAGGAAACGGACCTCGCGTCATGGTGGCTGGACACATGGACGAAGTCGGTTTTATGGTGACAAGCATCACGAAAGAAGGGCTGATTCGTTTTCAAACGCTCGGAGGCTGGTGGAGCCAAGTTTTGCTTGCGCAACGCGTGGAAATTGAAACGGATAATGGCGTCGTTCCCGGTGTGATCGCATCCATTCCTCCACATCTGTTAAATGAAAGCCAGCGCAATAAACCGATGAAAATCAAGAATATGCTCATTGATGTTGGGGCAGATAATAAAGACGACGCAATCAAATTAGGCATCCGCCCCGGCCAGCCGATTACGCCTGTTTGTCCTTTTACACCATTGGCGAACCCGAAAAAAATTATGGCAAAAGCGTGGGATAACCGCTATGGATGCGGGCTAGCGATCGAATTGTTGAAAGAACTGAAAGATGAAACGCTACCGAATGAACTCTATTCCGGTGCAACTGTACAGGAAGAGGTGGGACTGCGCGGCGCACAAACGGCTGCCAATCTGATTCAGCCGGACATTTTCTATGCATTGGATGCAAGTCCCGCAAACGATATGTCAGGAGATAAACAAGCGTTTGGAAAATTGGGAAAAGGCGCATTAATACGCATTTATGATCGGACGATGGTGACGCATCGCGGCATGCGCGACTTTGTACTGGACATTGCGGAAACGAATCACATTCCGTATCAATATTTCGTTTCAGAAGGTGGAACGGATGCGGGGCGGGTACATACATCCCTTGAAGGCGTGCCGTCAGCTGTCATCGGAATTTGTTCCCGGTATATCCATACGTCAGCGTCCATCATCCATGTCGATGACTACGCTGCAGCGAAAGAATTGCTAATTAAACTCGTCAAGGCTACCGATCAAACGACAGTTGATACAATCCGTCGGGGTTAAGGTGTGAAAAAGATGATTGTTGCTATTGGTTCAACGAATGGAGCAAAAGTGAATGCTGTAAAAACTGTTGCAGAAAGGTTCGGTTTTTCTGTCGTTGCACAANCTGTTTCTTCCGGTGTATCCAAACAGCCGCGCTCAGACATAGAGACAATTCAAGGCGCCCGGAACCGGGCGCGAAATGTGTTGGCATTAGCGAAAAGTGATATCGGCATCGGCTTGGAAGGCGGAATTACGGAGATCGATGGTCGGTGGTATATTTGCAATTGGGGTGTGTTAATCGATAAAA
>JGI1652J44930_10000891_pt1 | contig 11485 bp, 13 predicted proteins | sample NewIslsDNAsample_FD_44930 | JGI IMG/M metagenome (IMG submission 44930)
CAAATAAAGAAATAATGGATAATGCGATGGCCGTCCATCCAATTCCTTGACCATTTTCTGTAACTTCGTTTGTTTCACGGTTGTAAATTGGCTCCCTAGTTCGCTGGACAGGTACGGCAAATTCTGAAGCAGTTTCTTCAGCAAAATCACCATTATATAAAAGATCGTCTTGCATCCCTAACTGTTTTTCGACATCTACGTGGTCCGTCGTTTCATTTCTATTTGTATAAGCCTGTTTATTCTTCGGACCATTAGTAGAGTTCGAAGGATTTGGTCGATTGTTCTGTTGTTTATTTTTTGCCATCAATTATCCCTCGCTTTCTTTAATAGGGAGCATTATTATTGTTTACAATTCATTTGATTTCACTAATGAAATATTTAACATTTGCTATAAGTTGTTCTCCAAACTTTTTGGCTACTATGTTAAACTATATGTCGGATAAATAATGGAGAAAGGAAAGGGCATCAATGGAAAAACGTCGCTTTGGAATAGATATCGACGGCACGGTAACGAGTCCGGAATCAATTATTCCTTTTATGAATAAAAAATTTAATCTTAATATTACGTTAGAAGATATAAAACAATACGATTTAGATGTATTAGTAAATATTAGTAAAGAGGAATTTGCCCAATGGTTCAATGAAGTAGAACCGATTATTTATCGAGAGTCTCCTATCGCCCATGGGGCAAAAAAAGTTTTAAACCGATGGAAGCATGAACATGAACTCTATTTCATAAGTGCCCGTAGTTCCCATTTAATGGATGTGACGATTTCTTGGTTTCAACAACATGATTTATCTTATCATCATATCGAATTAATCGGTTCACATGATAAAATTTCTACAGCGAAAAAATATAAGGTAGATATTTTCTTTGAAGATAAACATGATAATGCAGTAGCCATACATGAAGCTTGCCAAATCCCGGTTATTTTATTTGATACTCCATATAATCGAGATCCTATTCCTGAAGGGGTCATACGCGTGGCAAATTGGCATGAAGCTGAAGAATGGGTAAATAATTGGCTCCGTTCATGACGGAGCCAATTCAGTACAATTTGGGCATCTCCCGTATATTTCAAATTTATGATCGGAGATTTCATACCCTTGTAATGATTCAGTGATATTATTCATTGGACAAGTATGAATTTTCTTAGTAGAACCACATTCTAAACAAATAAAATGATGATGATGTTCATTTTTAGAACAAACAATGCGAAAATGTTTTTCTCCTGAAAGTTCTGTCGTTTCCAATATCCCTAATTCGGCAAATAAAGATAAATTTCTATAAATGGTATCAAAACTTAAACCGGGATACTGATCTTTCATGGCTTCCAGGACATCTCTGGCCGTTAAGTATCTTTCCGATGTAGAAAAAAGTTCTAACATCTCTTCCCGCTTATCTGTATGTTTATANCCTTTTTCCTTTAACAATAAAATTGCCTCCGATACATTCATTCCAATCCCTCCTTAACGAGACATAAAAAAACGTTTTTTAACAATCGAAAAGATTAAAATAAGTACGGCAATCATAACAATAGACCCACCAGGTGCTAAATCTAAGTAATAAGCCGTTACTAAACCAGCTATCACAGAAATTTCTCCAAATAATATGGAAAGGAAAACTGTTTGTTTAAAACTTTTTGATAATCGAATACTAGCGGCAACCGGAAGCGTAATTAACGATGATACAAGAAGAACCCCGACAATTCGCATGGAAATCGCTATCACAAGTGCAACAAGAATAATAAACGTATAATGGATCCATTTAATTGGTAACCCAGTTGTTTTTCCATATTCTTCATCAAAGGATAATAAAAATAATTGCTTGAATAAACCAATGACAATGCCAAGTACAGCTAAACTAATAATAATGACGGCAAATAAATCGCTGCGACTGACTGCACTTAAACTTCCAAATAAATAACTAAATAAATCAGTATTAAAACCGTCTGCTAAAGAAATAAAGATGACTCCTAAACCAATACCTGCGGACATGATAATGGGAATGGCCAATTCTTCATAATGTTTGTACACCGATCTTAATCTTTCAATAAATAGGGCACCTATAACAGAAAATCCCATTCCAAAATATAATGGATTTAATCCGATATATGGAAAAAATTGTTTTTGAACATACATGCTTGCAGCTATGCCGGCTAATGTAACATGGCTAAGTGCATCCGCAATTAAAGACATACGTCGAACAACGATAAATACCCCTAATAATGGGCATATGAAACCAATAAAAATTCCTGTCAAAAAAGCATTCTGCAAAAACTCATAACGAAATAAACTCTCAATCATGCATATTTCCTCCGTGATGATGGTCATGATGGATCATCTGAACTTCATGGCCATAGAAGTTTGACAAATCATGTTGGACAAATTGTTCATATTCTTCCATTTTCCCATGGAAAAATAAAGTTTTATTCACACATGCAACATCTGTCACTTTATTTGTAATTGTACCAATGTCATGAGTGACTAAAAGAAGGGTCATTCCGCTTTCTCGATTTAATTTCTCTAACAATTCATAAAAAGAATGAACCCTCTGTTGGTCAACTCCTACCGTTGGTTCGTCTAAAATCAAAATTTCCGGTTGACTAACAATTGCACGTGCAATAAAAGTGCGTTGCTGTTGTCCCCCAGATAATTCTCCAATATTTCTCATCGCCAAGTGATCCATGTCCACGGCTTTTAATGCATTCATCACCGCTTCTTTTTCATTAACTATTTTCCGTCGTTTAAACAGATGAAAATTTTTCGTTAATCCACTGGCGACAACTTCATACACGGTTGCAGGAAAAGATGTGTTAAATGAGTTGGCTTTTTGTGAAACAAAACCAATTTTTTCCCATTCTTTAAATTGATTGAACGGTTTTCCGAAAAGATGTACTTCCCCTTTTTCCGGTTCTAATAGTCCTAAAATGATTTTGATTAATGTTGATTTTCCTGACCCGTTCGGTCCAACGATTCCTAAAAAGGAACCTTTTTGTACGGATAAATTAATATTTTCCAAAATAAATTCTTTATCATAACGGAAAAAAACATTTTTCACTTCAATAACTGGTTTCAAACGTATCACCTATCTTTTTTCATTTACCAATAATAAGAATCATTCCGATTTAACAAAAACTAGTATACATAAATGTTTCTAATATGTAAATAAACATGTTTTTAATGACACATTGGCTATTGGCATTCATATAGTAATAAAGGGAGGGATTCTTTTGAAACTGATTGAAACAGTCATTAATCATAAAGTCAATAATATTACTGGAGATGAATTATTAAAAATTGGCAAACAATTTAATATCTCCATTACTAAGCAACAAGCTGATGAAATTGCTAAATACTTACGTGGAAAAAATATTAACATATTTGATCACCAAGACCGTTCAAAAGTCATTAAAGAAATCGCCAAGATTACAAATCCTAAAACAGCCAAAAAAGTAAACGAGTTATTTTTATTATTTATGAATTAATTGCAAAAGGAAAAGGCTGCAAACGCAGCCCCTATTTATGCTTCGGCTAAAATTTTATCTAATAATGTTTCATCAAATGTTTGATTTCGAAGCATTTCAATTTCATGTTTGTATGGAGGTTTTTTATTATCTTTAGACTCACCAACATACGGAGTTTCTAATATTTTTGGTATATCAGCTAGTTGTGGATGATGAACGATATAATTTAATGCTTTAAATCCAATATGACCAAATCCTATATTTTCGTGTCGATCTTTCGCTGCTCCTCTAGGATTTTTACTATCATTGATATGCAAAACTTTAATTCGATTGATGCCAATAACTTTATCAAATTGCTCTAATACGCCATCAAAATCTTCGACAATATTATAGCCAGCATCATGAGTATGGCAAGTATCAAAACATACGGAGAGTTTGTCATTNTGCGTAACTCCGTCAATAATCATGGCAAGCTCCTCAAATGTTTTTCCACATTCTGAACCTTTTCCTGCCATTGTCTCCAAGGCAATTTGCACATTACTATCTTTTGTTAATACTTCATTTAAACCTTCTACGATTTTTTTTATCCCTTTTTCAGTACCTGCTCCTACATGTGCTCCTGGATGAAGAACTATTTGCTTAGCACCAATGGCTTCTGTTCTTTCAATTTCTGAACGTAAAAAATTAACACCTAATTCAAAAGTATCTGGATTTAAGGAATTCCCGATATTAATAATATATGGCGCATGGACGACAATTTCGGAAATTCCGTGTTTTTCCATATGTCTTCTACCTTCTTCAATATTTAAATCCTCGATTTTTTTTCTTCGAGTATTTTGCGGTGCACCAGTATAAATCATAAAAGTTGTTGATCCATAAGAAACTGCTTCTTCACTAGCTGCTAGTAACATTTTTTTACCGCTCATGGAAACATGAGATCCAATTTTCAGCATTTGTTCCACTCTCCCAAAATTATTTCTTCTTTAAACGTCTTTCTCGTCTTTTTATTTTTTCTATCTCTTGTTTCAATTTCTTTTTATATCCTGGTTTCACTTTCGTAGGCTTTTTCAAACCAGCTTTTATAACAACCGTTTCTGTTTTCTTTCGTTTTTTTCTTCTGTTTCGATCCTCTAATTCTATCCATTCACCTTTTGAAATGTCCTTATGTTGAAAGGTGATTCCCATTTTTTCAAGTTTGATTAATGCATCTTCATCCGATGGTTCGTAAATAATCATGGATATTCCTGATTGTCCTGCACGAGCGGTTCTTCCAGCACGGTGGACATAAAAGTCTAAATCTGATGGCAATTCATAATTAATGACATGACTGACTCCTGGTATATCAATTCCACGAGCGGCTAAATCTGTTGCAACAATATATTGAAATTCCAAATCCCGAATTTGATTCATCATTTTCTTTCTTTCTCTTGGTGTCAAATTACCGTGTATTTGTCCAGCTTTAATACCATGAAGAGCCAACATATCCGCAAGATGGACGGCCATCTTTTTCGTATTGACAAAAACAATACATAAATATGGATTCATCGAAGAAAGAATTTCTAATAGTAATTGATCTTTGTTACGACTTTTTACAGGTATTAAAATATGTTCTATTTTTTCCGCAACTTTTTGCTTTGGCTTCACTTCTATAAATTTAGGATTTTCCATATACTTTTTTATAAATGGTCGTAGTTTTTCTGGGATGGTTGCAGAAAAAATAAGCATTTGCAATTTTTCGGGCATTCTTGAAGCTATTCGATCGACATCTTCAATAAATCCCATATCAAGCATTAAATCCGCTTCATCTACAACTAATGTTGATGCGGTGTATACATTTAATGCTTGTTCTTTTACTAGATCAAAAATTCTTCCCGGTGTACCAACAACAATATGTGGTGCCCGTTTTAAACGTTCAATCGTACGTAGCTTATCAGTACCGCCGACAAAATTTTTCGCTGTAATTTCTTTTCCTTTTTCACAGTGCTTTATTATTTTTAAGATTTCATGATAGATTTGTGTTGCAAGCTCTCGTGTTGGAGCAGTAATCACAGCTTGTGTTTCTTCTTTTTCAGGATCTATCATATGTAATATTGGTATTAAATAGGCATGTGTCTTGCCGGTCCCAGTTTGAGATTGTCCGACTAAGCTTTCCCCTTTGATAGCAGATGGAATAATTCTTTCTTGTATTTCGGACATTTCTTTAAATCCTAATTCTTTGATTGCATCCTTTATGAACGGTTTAATTGACAAACGCTCAAATTTCATTCCCATAAAAAAACTCCTCTATGTAAAAATTGACTATCTCTTATTATACTGAAATGTTTGGACAATCTCCACTTTCCTTTCTTTATCATGCCTAATTCATTTTAATACATTCAACCATTTATTCTAATTGCATAAATTAATAGGAGAAGATAATTGAACTGGCAAAAAAGGAGGTAAAACACATGCCACCAAGACCATTTTTTCATCGACCTCCACAATATCCACCAATGAGATCAAACATGATGATGAGACCGATGATGCCTTTTCAACCAAATCAACCCCCTTTTCAAAGACAAAGAGGCGGAATCCTTTCTAGACTTTTCGGAAGAAATCATATGCCTGTACAACAACCTGTCAATCCGTTCCAATTTCATGGTGCAAGACAAGGATTGAATACACAGACCGGGGGATCGATCCTGCAAAATATGTTAAATCCTGAGTCTTTAACAAGATTTTTAAATCAAACTCAGCAAGTATTGAAAACTGTTCAATCCATTGGACCTATGGTACAACAATACGGCCCACTAATCAAAAATTTACCAGCATTATGGAAATTATATCGTAACTTAAGCAATAGTGATGATAATAATGACGATAGTGAAGGCAGCGATAATAGCGATAGTAACGAAAATGAAGAGACAAAAAGAGATACAAAAGAAGAGACTGATAACCTTTCAGAGAGCAAAAGAGAAAATGAAGAATCTGTTCAACATAAAAAAAGACATAAGAAAAAACAAACATCAGGTCCTAAATTATATATTTAAAAACATAACATTTTCCTTTTTAGGAAAATGATTTTTTTTGTTGTATTTCAGATAATTATAATGTACCAAACACATCATTTTTATCTATAAATATTTTGTTCTCATTGATTTTGGAATGATTTTTTGTAATCTAGGTCAATGTCATTTATAATAAGACTGATAGGATGAAAGTAAACTAGGAGGATATAAATGGAAGTCATAAAAATTTCCCCAAGAGGATATTGTTACGGGGTTGTCGATGCAATGGTGATTGCTCGAAACGCCGCTTTAGATAAATCATTACCACGACCTATCTATATATTAGGGATGATTGTTCATAATAAGCATGTAACAGATGCTTTTGAAGAAGAAGGAATTATTACATTAGATGGGAAGAATCGCAAAGAAATATTAGAAAAAGTAGATAAAGGAACGGTTATTTTTACTGCCCACGGTGTATCACCAGAAGTACGTGAGCTAGCCAAAAAGAAAGGTCTAGTGGCTATTGATGCAACTTGTCCAGATGTGACAAAAACTCATGAATTAATTAAAGAAAAGAAAGCTGAAGGGTATGAAGTTATTTATATCGGGAAAAAAGGACATCCTGAACCAGAAGGAGCGGTTGGTGTAGCTCCTGACATTGTTCATCTCATTGAAACGGAAAAAGACATTGAACAGTTAAATATAAAAAGTGATAAAGTGATTGTTACCAATCAAACAACGATGAGCCAGTGGGATGTTCAACATATAATGGATAAGGTTCTTGAGAAGTATCCGCACGCTGAAAAACATAATGAAATATGTTTAGCCACTCAAGTACGACAAGAGGCCGTTGCCAAACAAGCAAAAGATGCAGACGTCTTAATTGTTGTAGGAGATCCAAAAAGTAATAATTCAAATCGATTAGCACAAGTTTCTGAAGAAATTGCAGGAACAAAAGCTTATCGAATTGCCGATATTTCTGAACTAAACATTGATTGGATTAAAGATGCAGAAAAAGTTGCCGTTACAGCAGGTGCATCAACTCCTACCCCTATTACAAGAGAAGTCATTGAATTCTTAGAGAAGTTTGATAAAAATGATCCTTCTACTTGGATTACAGAAAAGAAAGTGCCATTATCAAAAATTTTACCGAAAGTAAAAAATTTAACCTCCGCTGAAAAGAAATAATTGTCTAAAACATTAACGGGATTGGCTGAATACCAATCCCGTTTTATCCTTTATTAAAAAAATCGAAATGGATCTGTGTCAACTATTGATGGGAATACTTGTACATCCCATTTTTTTTCTGAAAACATTGTTTTAAGAATTTCCGCTGTTTTTTCCTTCATGATGCTTTCAATATAGTGGCCTGGATCAACAACATTTAATCCATTCATTAAACAATCATGAGCAGTATGGTAATATAAATCTCCAGTTATATAAACGTCAGCACCTTTACGAATTGCATAGTGGTAATATTTATTACCATCTCCTCCTAAAATAGCAACTTTTTTTACTGGTTGATCGAGTTTACCTGTCACTCGGACTCCTTTTGCATTTAGTTTCGATTTAACATAATTTGCAAATTGTTGAAGTGTCATTTCCTCTTCCAAATACCCTACTCTACCTAAACCGAGAACCTCTCCTTTTAAATCTAACGGATATATATCATAAGCCGGCTCTTCATACGGATGGGCTTTTAACATGGCTGTGATCACTTTTTTCTCAATGTCTTCTGAAATAATAGTTTCGATTTTAGTTTCTGGAACAGCCTCTAATATACCTTTGGAACCAATATATGGATTTGTTCCTTCTTGAGGTAAAAACCTACCAGTACCTTCATTAGAAAATGAACAGTGACTATAATTACCTATATGCCCTGCCCCAGCATCGCCGAGTACTTTTCGCAACATATCTGCATGTTCATTTGGAACAAAGACAACTAACTTTTTCAGCCCAATTTCCATCGTTGGGACTAATACATCTGTATTCTGTAACTTTAAAGCATCTGCCAACATGTCATTGACACCGCCTTTAGTTACATCCAAATTCGTATGGGCACTATAAAGAGCAATATCATGTTTCATCAACTTTTCTACGATTCTCCCAACCGTTTGATCTGTTTGGATAGATGCGAGTGGACGGAAAATAAAAGGATGATGTGCAATGATTAATTGAACGTTCTTTTCAATCGCTTCATCGACCACATCTTCAACGACATCTAAAGCAATCATCACATTTTCAACTGTTTTATTTAATGTTCCGAGTTGTAAACCTATTTTATCTCCTTCCATTGCATACTTCTTAGGAGAAAATTGTTCAAAAAGCTGTATAATTTGTTGACCGTTTACTTTTTTCAACGAAATTCCTCCTCATACCATTTCATATAATTAACTAATTCTTCCTTTTTCTTATGTATCTCTTCTGTTTCTTTCGCATGTTGAAGTTGACGGTAAATGTTTTGCCACTCCATATACTCTCGTTTCCATTTTTCTTGAAAAACATCATTTTTTTCTTTTAATAAATATGGACCGAATAAAAGTTCTTTTTCTTTTTCATTTTCCTTATAAGGTGTTAATGGATTTCCTTTTTCCGCAACTAATATTTCATATATATGTCCGTCTTCTTTCAAAATATCTTCATCTTTCAATTCCCAATTATTATTGATTAGCCATTTCCTAATAGAAATTGCGGCAATATTTGGTTGTAAGATCAGCCGTTTGACATGAGTCAATTTTTCTTTTCCCTGTTCCAAAATGTTGGAGATTAATGAGCCGCCCATTCCCGCAATTGTTATACAATCGATTATATCTTCTTTTCCAATAACATCCAATCCATTTCCTTTACGAACTTCGATTAAATGTTCTAATTGATGCTTTTTTACATGTTGTTTTGCTATTTCAAATGGTCCGTCTGAAACTTCTCCAGCAATCACCTGTTTAGCGATTCCATTTATAACTACATAAACAGGAAGATATGCATGGTCCGTACCAATATCTGCTAAAAAGGAATGTTTTGGGATGAAAGATGCTACCTTTTCCAATCTTTTTGACAGATGAGGAATTTGCATGCGTGCCACCTAACTTTCTCATTGACATTCTAATCTTATTATCACATATCCAATGATATAAAACAAAAAAGTCCCTTACAAAGTAAAGGACTATTTGTACATTATTCTAAGTTTAAAACCCATTCTGCCATGGCATCTAGTTGGTCAGCAGGTACTAAATTACCAGGCATTGATCCTTTTCCGTTTAAAAGGATATCTTTTACATCATCAACACTATATTTATCGCTTAATCCTTTTAAAGCAGGACCAACGACACCTTGATATTGATCTCCGTGACAACTTAAGCATTTGTTTTTGTAAATATCTTCAGGATTTGAAGCTACTTCTTCTGTTGCTTCTCCTTCATCTCCTTTGGCCATTTCATCGGCATCGCCAAGACCCTTAATTGATAGGAAAAAGATAAGACCAATACCAAAAACCATAATTAAAATATAAGGTATTACCGGGTTTCGATTCATGACTCAACCTCCTTATGTATGTACATTACTCCATCAAATTATATTGTATACAAACAACTCTTATTTTACTTTAAAATTGTTCGAAGGAAAAGTCCTAAACCGAAACTTCTACATAATGTCGTAATTTTGACAAATATTTTTCAAGTTATGAAACATCTTCACAACCAATTTCTCGTGCAATAACAATTCTTTGTACTTCAGATGTTCCTTCACCAATTTCAAGAAGTTTTGCGTCTCTCATATAGCGTTCGACATGATAATCTTTCATATATCCGTTTCCACCGTGAATTTGAACAGCTTGATTAGTGATTTCCATACAAATTTCTGATGCATATAATTTACACATAGCTGCTTCCTTCTTGTATGGTTTTCCTTGATCTTTTAACCACGCCGCTTTATAAACCATATTTCTAGCAAGTTCTATTTTTAATGCCATATCTGCTAATTTAAATTGTATAGCTTGAAATTTGGATAACGGCATGCCGAATTGTCTTCTTTCTTTTGCATAAGCTAAAGCTTTTTCGTAAGCCGCTTGAGCAATTCCTACAGCCATTGCCCCAATTCCAATACGACCACCATCTAATGTAATTAAAAATTGCTTAAAACCCTCTCCTCGTTTTCCTAATAAATTTTCTTTTGGAACTTTCACATTTTCTAATACTAATTCCGTCGTATTAGAAGCATGTAATCCCATTTTTTCGTAATGATCTAGTACCGTAAATCCTTTTGAATTAGTCGGAACGATAATCGCACTGATTTCTTTCTTACCATCTTTTTCTCCTGTAACAGCAGTGAGAGCTAAATGCTTAGCATAACTGGCATTCGTAATAAAACATTTATTTCCATTAATGATGAAATAATCGCCGTCTTCTACAGCTTTCGTGCTTGTACCACCCGCATCTGATCCAGCATTTGGTTCTGTTAGTCCGAACGCCCCTAAAGATTCACCAGTACAAATCGGGACTAAATATTTTTCTTTTTGCTCCTTTGTCCCAAACATATGAATCGGTGCCCCACCTAAAGAAATGTGAGCAGAATAAGTAATTCCTGTAGAACCACAAGCTCTACTTAATTCTTCAACAACAATTGCAAAACTTACAGTATCAGCTCCAGCTCCACCGTATTCCTCTGGAAACGGCAACCCCATCATCCCTAAGTCTGCTAATTTTTTAAAAATACCTAAAGGAAACTCCTTTTTACGATCCCTTTCCAATGCTCCAGGAGCAACTTCTTCTTCAGAGAATTCACGAATAGTTCTCAAAATCATCTGTTGCTCAGATGTCAGTTCAAAGTTCACGTAAATCTCCCCCTCTGTATGCGCTTACAACTACCATTATAAGGAACATATTATATTTTCTCAACATTTAAAAATTTTAAAATATAATTATTTTTGTGTAAATAATAAATTTTTAACTTATTTTTTTAATATCTATACAATATCAATATTTTCAAATAACATCTTCCATTCCTAACACCTTAAACCCCATTTGCAAATTAAAC
>JGI1652J44930_10000892_pt1 | contig 11474 bp, 12 predicted proteins | sample NewIslsDNAsample_FD_44930 | JGI IMG/M metagenome (IMG submission 44930)
CTCGGTGAACCGTTCTACAGTACAAAAGAAAAAGGGACAGGATTAGGATTAATGGTGAGTTTTAAAATCGTGGAAGCGCATGGTGGCAAAATGGAAATTCATAGTGAAGAAGGAAAAGGAACGACCGTGTGTTTGCTTTTTCCCATTTCCTCAAAGCAGGAGGGCTGAGTGAAAAGATCAGTCCTCTTGCTTTTTTAACATTTTTCCCGAGAAGTCTCCCTTCCTCTAAACGGAGTGAAGAGTGAAGGAGGGAGAGGAATCAGAAAGTTTTTGATTCCCAAAAACGAACATATGTGCTATAATCAAACTATCCCATCAGACAANGAAAGAAGGGATTCTCATGCTTNGGAGCCAAAAAGTGTTCTTNCGGGCATCGAAAGCGGATTTAGATCGATTGTACGCCTGCAATCGGGAATCCGTCCGTGTTTGGAATGAATGTCTTCGATTGGCGAAAGAACATTTTCTCCAATACGGCCGTTGGATTACCAAAAGCGAACTGCAAAAACAAACGAAAAGAAAGTTCCATCTTCACAGCCAATCCATTCAAACCGTCTGCCACCAATATCTCTTCGCAAGACAAGCTGCACACCACGCGCTCCAACAAGGACATCCTGCCCGCTACCCCTACAAGAAAAAGAAGTACTTCCTTACGAAATAGGCAAAAGACGTAAGGTTTACGAAAACGGAAAAGAACTTCAAATTCAAGAAAGTCATTCTCGAAAAGGAAACTGTTATGATAATTCCTGTATAGAAAGCTTCTCCTCCCATCTCAAGACAGAGAAATTGTGATTCTTACCCAAAACAATGGAACCGGTGTATCAGGCTATTCAAGACTAGAAGCCGCTGAAAATGTCGTCTATTTGACCATTCAAGATTCTAACGAGAAATGGGCAGGACGAAAGTTAAGAGGATTCCCTATCTATCTTACATTACACAAAATTCTTGACGGTACCTATTATGATAAACTATCAATGAATATAGTAGAATTTTACATTGGAGATTATTATGAAGGTTGAATTAAGTAAATTTCGTGTCAAAGAAGGCAAATCAAAGCGAGTTGATGAGCATATTGGTACGAGTGTATTGATGAAGATTATCCAACATCACCTATAACAACTGAGGTTGTTATGATACCTGATAATATTAGAAATGCGATGAAGTAAAAGGTGCTGAATAGAACCTTTAAACAGTTCTTCTAATACCTTCAACAGTAGTAAAGTTCACTTTTTTTGACAAGAGCCAAGAAGCATTGCCTTTACACGTTCTTGAAACGGCATCTTCTTATTTATTTAGTTTGAGAAAACGATGCCAGAAAAGGTAATTATTAAGATAATTTGGTTGCTACACCTTGAAACCTATTTATCCATTTTTTCAAACGAGTATGATACCCGTTGATGTGCTGAATATGGTAAATTCCTTTCTTTGTATAGACACCTTGCGAACATTGATGGCTTCGTGTTGTAATCCCTTCATCGTAGCGAATTTTTTATAGTTGGTCGCTGTATCTGTGCATAGCAAAGCAGAGGTGTCAATATATTTCCTAACACCCCATCAATTTCCATAGCCGTAATACGACCTTTTCCTGCCGTTTGGGAAAGGATTTGACCATTTCTATCGTGAGCGACCACCACACAAATTTGTTCTTTGGAAATACCACGTTTTTTGGCTACACCGCCACCGTTTACGAGCCTTTCTATGAGCGATGAACTTCTTGCCTTTTTCATTCTCTAAAAAGTATGTCTCATCACTTTCCACTATCCCTTTTAGTGTTGAATAACCAAGTGAACGAATAGCGTTAAGGATTTTATGTCTCCAATAAAACGCCGTCGAAATGTGAATATCAAGTTCTTCGGCTATCTTCGATAATGTATAACCTTTCACCATCATCTCAAAGTATTTCAACCACTTATGAGGTTATCTCGTTCCTGACAATGGGCTACCTGTCATATCGTTGAATGACTTTCCACAGGCTTTACATAGATAGCGTTGACGAGAACGATATTTGCCATTACGTTTCACAGNCATTACAGTGTGATGGGGGCGTTAGCAACCATCACAAGCATAGCTAAGTGCATATTAGCTGGGCTTATTATGTTTCATATAAATGCGTTATACGTTATGATCCTTTACTGTTGTGCATTGTAACGTTGCCGATGTCTACAGAGGAGTTATTGTGATGGAATGGCAACCGATTTTTGAAGTAGTTCGTAATGAACCTCTCCCACCTACACTCCGTTAAGAGGTGGGAGACTTCTCGGTAAATATATTAAACAGCCAAGACAAAGGGGCTTTGCCCCTTTGCGTTAAAATTCTGCCACTCCGGTAATGCGGCCATAAACGGGCTTTTCCTTGCTTACGTACTCTTGAAACCCAGGATAAAATAATAAAAAAGAGCCAACTGTATTGTTGACTCTTTCTTGTAAATGTACCGCATCCGGTTTGTACATCAACTTTATAAATATAGGAATTTCCATTGTAGCTACGATTCTGGGTTGGGAAGTCCGTCGAGAGAAAAATTTATGAGGCGTTCAAAAGTTTCATATATATTATATGTTACACAGGCTTTGTCGTTTCCTTCCGGGTGACTTCGTCAATTTTATCTACAAACATTTGGAAAACACGTCTTTTCTCTTCTAAATCACGAATAGCTTCTTTCAGTTTTTCATATTTCTCTTCAAATGGTATATGGTAACGCTGGCGAATCGTTTTAATGATTTCTTCGTTCACTGTCGACTGAATCACTTGCTTTGTAATGCTGTATTTATACGCGTAAACTCTTAACTCTTGTTTGACTTCCTCATATTCTTGATTAATCTGGCTCAATACTTCAGATATATCTTCCTTCCATTCTTCAAGGGATTTCTGTATGTATGATTGTTTCGTCATTTCATCCATGAAAACACCTTCCCGCCTTCTATATATAGTTTGTCCCTTCCTCATTTTAACGCAACTTTTTTACACCCCGTTTACTGAAAAATTACATTGTCATTTCATTTATGATTTNTTTTAGGTGGGAACTATCAATAAAAACCACAAACAGTTGCAAAATATTGNTTTATTTTTTTTGTAAAAGCTTAATGATTTAGTAAACGTTTGGATAATGTATCCTANGATGGAGAATCGATAGAAGGCTCGACGATGAAGAAACGCTTGTTGCNGATTGACAGAAAACGTCATTTCCGAAAACCTATACATTCTGGTCGAAGAAAAAGAGAAAGGCCGCTTCTGTCAGGCCTTTCTCTTTTCTGAAACTTCGTATTATTGATAAATTATTGATAAACCACTTGTTGCACAATATCTTCCGCAGTTCTGTTGTTGGCTCTGCCTTCTTTAAAGACCACTTTTCCTGGTGTGATGCAATCATAAACCGGACAGACATTCAGGCACAGATGACAGCCTACACAATGGTCTTCGAGGATTCTTGGCTTTCTCGTTTCACTGTCCCATACGATTGCCTGATGTGCGCCGTCGAAGCAGGATACGTAACATCTTCCACATCCTACGCACTTATCTTCATCAATTTTTGGTATGATCTTAAAGGATCGATCCAGTTCTTCAGCCGGAACGATGTTGTTCAATGCAAGACCAACCAGATCATCCAGCTTATTCACGCCACGCTCATCCATGAAATGGCTGATTCCACTGATTAAGTCTTCCACAATACGGTAACCATACTGCATGACAGCGGTGGTCACTTGGACATTTCGGCAGCCAAGAAGGATGAATTCCAGCGCATCCTGCCATGTCTCAATGCCGCCAATGCCGCTAAGATGCACCGATTTCAATTCTTCGCACTTTGCCAGCTCTGCGATAAAACGCAGGGCAATGGGTTTGATCGCCTTACCGGAATAACCCGAAATGGATGACTTGCCATTGACGACAGGCCGTCCCGTAAGATTGTCCAAATCAATGTTCGTAATGCTTTTGATCGTATTAATGGCGGAGATGCCATGGGCACCGCCCTGAACCGCTGCAATTGCCGGCTCTTCCATTCGGGTAATATTTGGTGTCATTTTCGCGACAACAGGAAGATGGGTGTTTTCGACTACAGCTTTACAGTACTTACGTACAAGTTCCGGATTTTGACCAACGTCTGAACCCATGGCATGGCTTGTCATTTGCGGGCATGAAAAATTCAGTTCGAGGATATCCGCTCCAGCTTCGGTAACAGCCTTGGCAAGTGTAATCCATTCCTCTTCGTTGGATCCCATGATGCTGACTCCGACCACTTTGTTTGGATAATTCTTTTTAAGCTTCCTGATTTCTCCTATGTTCTGTTCCATTGACATTTCGGAAATCTGTTCCATATTTTTAAAGCCAGCCCACGGCGTAGACTCTTTNGTTAAAATATCGAATCTCGGAGAGCACTCGTCCATCCCTTTGATGCCAACGGTTTTATAAAAGATGCCGCCCCANCCTGCATCAAATGCCTTGGCAACCATCTCTGCGTTGTTGCACACGGGAGAGGATGACAAAAAGAATGGATTTTCGCAATGTACACCTACGAAATCAATCGATAAATCTTTTTTCATCATCATTCCTGCCTCCTATTTGAAAGATTCCATAATTTTTGCGGCCGCTTCTTTGCCTTCTTTGACAGCCCGAACAACAGTGTCTCCGCCATTTACCATATCTCCGCCGGTGAAGATGTCCTCTGATTCTTTCCAGGATGCTGCATCTTCCCGCGTTGTTTGCCCAACCGCCAAAATGACGGTATCCGCAACCAATTCCATGGTCGATCCATTGGTCATGTGCTCAAACTTCACGCGTTCCACTTTTCCATTGCCGATAAATTCTATCGGTTTAAATTCAGAAATCAATGGAATGCCTATTTTAAAAACATAGTCTTTTTCTCTCTGAACGGCAGGCGCACCCTCCAAGGTTTCAATGAAAACATCGTATATGGAAGCGGCACCAAGATATTTGCAGGTTGCCGCGCAGTCCATGGCAACGTCTCCGCCGCCAATAATGACAACATGACCAAGGGGTGCCATCTCTCCATGGTTTTCTCTTGCTTGAGCCAAAAATTCTAGGGCAGTAACAACTCCCTGAAGATCGGATCCCGGAATAGACAGCTTCTTCGGCTTCCACAATCCCGCACCGACAAAGACGGAGTCGTATTCTTTCTTTAGTTGCTCCAGTTCTTCCGGCGTGACTTTGTGATTGAGTTCAAACTTGACCCCGAGTTTTTCCAGCTGACTAATATCCTGATCAATCACCGCATCTGGCAGACGAAATGGAGGAATTCCATAGCGGAGCATGCCGCCTGGTTTTTTATGCTCATCAAAAATGGTTACTTCGACACCCTTCCTGGCAAGCTCTGCAGCACACGAAAGACTTGCCGGGCCTGCTCCGATGCAGGCAACACGTTTTCCGGTATAGGTATCTTCTTTTGTCAGATAGGTCTTATTGTATTTTCTTTCATGTTCCATAGCGAACTGTTGCAGCTTTCCAATCTGAATCGGCCGATCGATTCCACAGCGGCTGCATGCCTGTTCGCAAAGCCTTTCATAAGGACAAATGAGGGCACAGCTGGCACCGAGAATATTATTTTCACGGATGGTTTCGGCAGCTCCATTTATATTTCGAAAACGGATGCTGCGGATGAATTTTGCCGGATCCGTACCGGCCGGACAACCTTTACTGCATGGCGCGTCTTCACAAAGTAAACACCGTGAAGCTTCCTCCATTGCTCTGCGGACATCAAAAGCTTCGATTTGTTCTGGTTCGTATTCTATAGCCAGATTTTGATTCATGATGATACCCCTCCCATTTTTATATGTAATTTTTATTAATGACCTCATTTGTACAAACGGCTTGAGTGACCTCCATTGTTTTTATGAATCTACTTTTCTTAAGTCAAACTGCGTTGTTTCGCTGACAGCTTCTGATACCAGTGCGAAAATTCTTCTGAAAGCTTGGCGCATAGGAATCCGAGCACTGCCCCACTTAACAGTGAAAGCAACAGAACTTGCCAATTGCCATTGGCAGCGAATGTCGAAAAACAACCAATAAAGATTCCGGGTGTGTAATTGATAAGCGGCAGTTTTCCCGCCAAACACATGACAACGGTGATGATCCCGCTAAAAATCGCTGCACTGTAGGGAATTTCCAGCGCAGCCGACAGCCAGAGTATCAGCATGCCGCAGCCGACGCCCGTGATGTTGCAAAGCATCGCTTTTACCATTCCCTTGCTACCACCCGTGCCGACTGCAAAAAAAGTGGTGCATCCGGCAAACCCAGCCCAGGTCATCAACCCAAGAGATGGAGCTAACAGGGCCCACAATCCGCACAACAATCCGGTGGTGAGTACGCTAGACATTTCATTTTTTAACTCCTTTCCTGTTAAGTATTTATGGCATCATGTTAAAAAATGTTGCTCGCCGCTTAGACGAAATTCGCCCGATGGATATCCAAGAACGAACTGAATATCTCTAAGAAAAAGGTAGAAATCGTTTTACAAGTGATGAAAATGTGCTGTGAAATCCATTCGAAAGGAAAATTTTTACTAATTCACACGAATCATTATAGCATAAATTTTTTCTTTTGTGAGACATTTCACATTTTATTCATAAAAAATGTGAAATATTTCACGTTTTTTATAAAAAATTTCACTGTCGGGAATACAAAAATGGGTGTGAAAATGGGGTGAATTTTGATAAAAAAAGCTCAAATGAAATAAAACCTTAATCCATCTAAAGCTACTATTCAATCAGATCGGGCAAAAAGGTACTCGCCATCGAGTTCGAAGTTGTAAACAATGGGGAAGAGCAATGGTATTTCGGTTCCGAGGAATTGTCCATCGCTGCGGCGGACGGCACACAATATTCGGAGTACTTGGGGATGACGATGCCTTCATGAACGAAAACATCAACGCGGGAACAAAATCAACGGCAAAGTGTATTTTGACGTTGCAGAGGATACCAAGTACACATTGACTTGACGCACACCCCGACGTTTACGTTTGAGGATTTGTCGGCGACTTATGAAATCACGCTGGGATAATAGTTTTTTCGGTCCGTGCCTTGACAGGGGGAGGCCGCTGGTTCGAGCCTAGTCGGAATCATCTCTAAGGGAAGCTTGAAATCCTTGTCTATCAAGGGTTTCAAGCTTTTTGTTGTTTATAGCAGGCACTCCAAATAGCGCTCAAGTGATGGTTGGTGCCATTTTGGTACCGAAACGGTGCGATTCGATAAATTCGGTATAACCTAACGAATATTGAAATTTTTTTCAGATAGACTAATTATTCTGTTGCGATCGTTAATTTTTCTGATATACAAATGTTTGTTTGAATCTAATGTGTTCGCATCAACAATCGCTNGAATAGTTGTTCCATATTTTTGCGCAATTTTCCATCATGTATCANCGGTTTGTACAACATGATTGATCGAGTTGTATTAAACTAAGACAATTTTCGAAGGTACTTTGACATGTTTCACATAGCGGAATCATCAATAAGGAAAAAGTCCTGATTGTCATTTGGCAAAACAGGAATATATCATGATTTATCCTCATTTTCCTTGTTTTACCATTTAAATAGTGTGTAAATGGGGGAGAGGAAATCAAGATGGCGTCTTTATGGGAATTGAAACACAAGGCCTACGAGACGATGGTCGATTGCCTGAAGTCCTATCAGGGACAGAGTGGTAAAAGCGCCGATTACCCAAACGATCCGCTCGATCAAGAAGCAATGGGAGGATCTTCTTGATAACGTTCTCTCTGTCCAACTGCAGCCGTCATTTGTCGGGATAGGACCAGTATCAAGAGCAGGGATACAGGAGACCGCGGAAGAAGCCACCAGCTCTGTGCGCTTTTCGATGAGTAAAGCGGCGGATGGAGTGGTGAATAACGGGAATGCTATAGGTGATAGATTAGTAAAAAATGAGGCTGATATCATAGCAGAAAGAGCAAAAAATCTTGATTTAACCCCAAGGGAAACACCGTATAAGATTATGGGTAGTAAGAAAATGAAGATATTAAATGAAAAGGTCAAAAATAGAACAATAACACGAGAGGAATGGAAACAATTAGAATGGAATAAGAGGTTTAAACGAAGAAGGGATAGGGGTGTAGATAATTTTTGGGAACAAGAAAAAGTTCGGGTAATGAACGGTAATTCAACTAGAAATTGGACACCCGAACAAATCAAAGACATTTTGAATGGAAATATACCAAAACACAATGGTAAGCCTATAATTGGTCATCATACATATAGTGCTTCTAAGTATCCACAAGTAGCTGACAAAGGGGAAATTATTTATCCAGTTACTTTTAGAGAACACTTGTATCGTTGGCATGGTGGTAATTATCGAGATAGTCTTCCTGGGAGACCAATAAACGATTCAATTCTAAATGATTTTTAATCGTTGATATTGAAAGGAGGTTAATTAATTGTCAAAAATACTAGTATTACTAGACAAAAATACTGTTCAAACAAAGCATTTAGCAATGGTAAAAAAATATACTAACTTAGGTCTTGGTGATATAAAAAATAGAATAGAGAATAGTAGTCCCATTTTTGAATGTGACTTATTCAAAAATGAGGATGATGACGCTAAACTTGAGAAACTTATTACTGATTTAACAAATAATGGAGTGAAGATAAAAATTTACGAAGAGGAAATGTCGAGTGATAAGGAAGTTTCTATAAAGTATTTAATGAACAGGTTAAACAGATTTAAAGAAATTCAAGCTCAAAATGAGTTGTTAGATGACCTTATGTACGGCGATGATTGATACTCCTATAGCCCACCCCAAACGAGTAATTACTCGTCTGGGGTTTTTATTTGCTTAACCGCTTTACTAAGATAATGTAAGTTTCCTCATCTTAAAACGATGTTCCGTTTGTGCAGAATTTTTCGCGGCGATTATTTGGGAATAGGAATGTTACAAGTATTGTAACAAACTTTTCATGCGAAAAAAGCGAACAAGATTATAATGAACTTGTAAAAACATTATGGCAAGAAAATAAAGTTTGGTGATGAAAATGCATGGAAATGGACATCCACATCAAATCGGGAATTCCTGCAGGCAAGAGATGGGGGATATAGATTATAATGTGAACCCATTTATCGTCATTTGGGAAGTAACAAGAGCATGCCAGCTTAAATGCGTTCACTGCCGCGCCGATGCGCAGCCTGTTCCGGATCCAAGGGAATTAACTCATGAAGAAGGCATCAAGCTGATTGATGACATTTACGAAATGAATAATCCGATGCTTGTTTTCACTGGCGGCGATTGCATGATGCGGGAAGACCTTTTTGAACTGGCGGATTATGCCATTAAAAAAGGCATGCGCGTCTCCATCACACCAAGCGCCACCCCGAATGTGACGAAAGAAAAAATGGAGAAGGCTAAACAAGTGGGACTTTCGCGCTGGGCTTTTAGCCTTGATGGGCCAATACCGGAAATTCATGACCGTTTCCGCAGAACACCTGGCTCATTTGAACTTACAATCGAAAAAATAAAATACTTAAACGAATTGAACATGCCGCTGCAAATTAACACGGTCATTTCACGTTACAATTATGGCCATNTAGAGGAAATGGCGAAATTGGTTGCTGATTTGAAAGCGGTCATGTGGTACATCTTTCTGCTTGTTCCNACTGGAAGAGGGCAGATCAATGACTGCATTACCCCCGCCGAGCACGAAAAAGTGTTTCGCTGGCTATATGAACTAAGCAAAACAGCGCCATATGATATTAAAACAACCGCAGCACAGCATTATAGACGTGTAGTTCTACAGCAAAAAATGCGCGAGCATAAAATTGAAAACGGTGAAATTCGTTATGAGGATACGATTACAACTGATAAAGCCTCAACGATCGATGGCTTGAAGCGCGCTCCTAAAGGCGTTAACGATGGGAATGGATTCGTATTCGTTTCCCACATTGGCGATGTCATGCCAAGCGGCCTGCTTCCGATTGTATGCGGAAACGTTCGTGAAACCCCGCTTTCGAAAATTTATCGAGAGTCAAAGGTATTTAAAGACTTGCGCCAGCCTGACAACTACAAAGGAAAATGCGGCGTTTGCGAGTTTCGTTATATTTGTGGCGGTTCCCGCTCCAGAGCGTACGCGGTTACAGGAGATTATATGGAAAGCGAACCATTCTGTGTGTATATCCCGCTGGCAATGAGGAAGAAGGAAAATGCGCCGCTGAGCTAACCGTTTTTCCCTAGAACAGTGCCTGGCACGCTTTGAAGTATGTCGAAAAGGAGAGCCCGTAATACTTCCAAAAAATCACTCGGCTCTCTTTCTATTTTTATCGGAAAATTCTGTTTAAGTATCTTAATATTCACTTTAATAAAAGTAAATTCTCTATATTTCCTCAAAAAAATCCCCAAAAGGATGAATCCTCATGACAAACTCGATTTGAAAATGGATTTTATGTTTAAGCAGTTGTTTAGCCATCNGGATCGAAAACGAATTACGATTGCGTGTTTGAACGGGGTGTTGTCGCGACTGCATCGTTGATATGCAATACGAAAACACCAAACTTCCTTTAAAAAGCCCCCTCTACATGATGCCAATATAGGCGAGAGGGGGATTCGNGCANGACTCTTATCGACTTCGGGGGTTTTATTCTATTTTTTTAATGGCGCCAGCGACATCATAGTCAAGAGGGTCTAATTCTGTTGGTTTTCCGAGCACGAGCTTGGCCAGTTCAGAACCTAAGTAAGGACCAGCTGTCAGTCCGGATGCGCCTAATCCGTTGGCCACATAGATGCCACCAAAACCTGGAAGCGCTCCAAAGACCGGAAGAAACCCAGGAGTGTATGGACGAAAACCAACTCTTGTTTCAAGATGAGTACAATTTGCCAGCCCTGGAGCTACGGTTAAGGCTTTGTCTAATACTTCGTGCAAACCGCCAGCCGTTATTCTGCAATCGAAGCCAGCCTCATCCTCATGAGTTGCGCCGACAACGATACGGCCATTTTGAAAGGCAAGGAGATATTGATTACTTGGCGGCATGACAACGGGCCAGTTGTCTGTATCCTGTTCTGGTCTTTCAAGATGGATGATTTGTGCTTTTTGCGGCACCACTAAAAATTCAATGCCTAACGGTAGAAGCAGCTCTTTTGACCACGCGCCAGCCGTTGCAATGACTGCATCTCCTGCATATTGTCTTCCTTCGACTTCAACACCGATGACCCGAGCACCTTCATGGATAAGTGTTGCGTTTCCTCTGATATAAGTAGCCCCAAGCTTTTGAGCTGCCTTAACTAAAGAGTCGCGAAGTGCTCTTCCATTGACGCGGGCGGCGCCGCTGACATGAATGGAGCTATACCCCTCTGCTAATGGCGGAAATAGCGCTTTTGTTTCCTTCGGAGACAGCCGCGTAATTTCGCCCATTTCCGGTGCGTCTTCACGACGTTGTAATGCTCTTTCCTCTATCTTTTGCAGCTTTTCTTCATCTGTATGGAGACAGATTGCTCCTACACGCTCATATCCCGTTTCCGTTTCACCATAGGAT
>JGI1652J44930_10000893_pt1 | contig 11470 bp, 10 predicted proteins | sample NewIslsDNAsample_FD_44930 | JGI IMG/M metagenome (IMG submission 44930)
AAAAAGGATGTTCAGCTGAGAAGCATCTGCGCTAATATTTTAAAAAGAATGATGGCGAATAGTTGAGGAATGTGTTTTTGTATATTATCATAAATAGAAATTTTGAATATTATTTTTAATCCATTGCTTGATTCGATCTTATGGAAAATGATATATTGTGCTTGTTATAGCAAAAGTTTGATTGGATCCATATTGGAATTGAAACCTTTTTAAAATGATTTTTAACGTGGGCTGATCGAGTCACATTAAAACTTTCATTGATGTAAAAAAGCATCCTATTTGGATGCTTTTTTTTATGATCGCTTTAACCTTATTCTCATTTTTTTGTCCATGTTTGCTTCTTCTGCGATTGTATTCAGTGATACATGAATTGTGATGGGTGTAATTGAATTTTTGTTAATGGTTCATTTTTCGCCTTCTCCAAACAAACTTTAAATACAAATACTTGTCTATGGCAACTATATACTCTATATTCATAGATATGGATATCGCCTAGTAAAGAATATTTTAGTTGTAAATGGTATGATCGATGTTGTGGTGAGATTTTTATGGACCAGGAGAGATGAGTATGTTTTTCAATCGTTCCAAAGACCAAATTTTTTACCAAACATTGGTAAATGCTACCATTAACATTGTGGATGCAGTTGAGTTGTTTAAGCAGAATGTTGAAACATTGAAAGAAAAGGAGAAGTATGCTGAGGAGCTCAAAAAGCTGGAAAACAAGGGAGATGAGTATACGCACCTCTTGATCAGCGAATTAAACCGGACGTTTGTAACACCACTTGATCGGGAGGATATTTTTGCGTTAGCGGTTAGGCTTGATGATATTTTGGATGGAATTGAATCGTGTGCGCAGCGGTTTGTTTCGTTTCATGTGGACACCCCTACTTCGTACTTAATGAAGTTTACCGAGATTCTGGAAAAATCGGCTCGTCATTTGCAAGAAGCTTTTGTTTCATTGGAGAAACGAGATTTTGAGAGTATACGCAAGATTTCGATGAAGATCAAACAGCTAGAAGATGAAGGGGATCAAATCTATTTCGAATGTATTAGTGATCTTTTTGAACATTACCAAGATCCGATTCACTTGATTAAAATGAAAGAGATTTACCAGCGATTGGAGGAAGTCGTTGATAATTTTGAGCATCTGATGAATGTAATGGAAGGCGTGGTAATGAAATATGCCTGAGTCATTGTGGTTACTCATCTTTGTTATCGCCCTTGCATTAATCTTCGATTTTACAAATGGTTGGCATGATACTGCAAATGCCATTGCCACAGTAGTGGGTACACGCACGCTCTCACCAGGAAAAGCGATTATAATGGCTTCACTGCTAAATTTAGCGGGTGCATTTTTCTCCACAGAGGTCGCCAAAACCATTGGTAGTGAAATTGTGGATCCATCCGGTGTCACGCTGGTTGTATTAGTAGCGGCATTATTATCGGTCATTATTTGGAACATTGTAACAGTGTTGATGGGATTGCCAACGAGTTCTTCCCATGCTTTGCTAGGGAGCTTAGTCGGAGCTGCGATCGCTTATAAAGGAGTCGCNGTCTTGAAAGTAAAAGGCATCGTGATGATCTTGNTTGCCTTAATTGTTTCGCCGCTGTTGGGAGGACTTGTTAGTTTTTTCTTTATGAAGTTAATTAATGTTGTGTTTGCCAATCGTACCCCTTCAAAAGTGAAAAAGGCTTTTCGACCGCTTCAATTGTTGTCGTCTGCTTTTATGGCGTTTAGTCATGGAACTTCGGATGCGCAAAAGGCAATGGGCATTATAACGATGGCTTTGGTCGCAAGTGGTTATCAGCAGGGAAATCATGTTCAACCATGGGTCATGGTTTCAGCTGGTTTGGCGATGGCATTAGGAACGGCAATGGGTGGTAGAAAAGTGATACATACCATTGGTTCTCGTTTAAGTCGGCTGGAGACTCCGCAGGGTTTTGCTGCAGAAACATCTGCGGCGGTATTGTTGGCTACTGTGGCTAAAATTGGGGTTCCTGTTAGCACCACCCACACCATTACTGGTTCCATTATTGGCGTGGGTGCGGCGGAGCGCATTCGCAGTGTGCGTTGGAGTATTGCCAATAAAATCATTTATGCTTGGATTTTTACGTTGCCTGGCACAGCCTTGATGGGTTGTATTTTATATTTTATTTTGCATGTATTTGAGTAGCGACAATTAAACAAATCGAAGTTGCCATACCCACTTATGCATATAACAAAAAGCTGGAAACGAAATAAAATAATAGCAGGACTCATTTTTCACGAATCATTGTGAAACAATGAACTGCAAGGAAATATTGTGGGGGAAAGAAGGATGCAAAATGACGCAGATCAATTGGATGAATGAGGTGCTTCAACGGAAGGAGTTCTTGTTAACGAAATGCCAGGAGCTATTATCCATTCCCAGTGTATTGGATGAAACGACTGCGCAGAAAGGTGCACCGTTTGGTCAAGAAATTGCAAGGGCACTCACCTATATGTTGGATTTGGGACAGCAAGATGGCTTTCGGACAAAAAATCTGGATGGCTATGCAGGTCATATTGAAATGGGTGAAGGCGAAGAGGATATCGGTATTCTAACGCATATTGATGTAGTTCCAGCAGGAAATGGCTGGACCTCTCCGCCGTTTTCACCTGAGATTCGCAACGGGCGTCTCTATGCCCGCGGAGCGATGGATGATAAAGGCCCAACAATGGCTGTTTATGTCGCGATGAAAATCGTAAAGGAATTGGGCTTGCCGTTATCAAAGCGTGTTCGGTTGATTCTTGGTACGGATGAAGAGACCAAGTGGCGTTGTATGCGACACTATTTCCGGTATGAAAAAATGCCGACGATGGGCTTTTCGCCTGATGCGGATTTTCCCATGATTATTGGTGAGAAAGGACTGCTTTCCTTAAAGCTGGTGGGTTCTCTGACTGAGCCAGCAACGCAGGCAGGAAAATGGACATTGGCGGAATTTACATCAGGTGAACGATTAAATTTGGTTCCGGATTTAGCTGTTGTCAAATTAACAGGTGAGGGTGACGTTTTTGCCTTAAAGGAAGCATTTCAATCTTATTTGGTTGAGCATCGACTGCAGGGATATGCAGAGGAAAGCGATGATGATGTACAACTCCAGCTGCATGGAATTGCCCACCATGCCTTTGAACCGAATAAAGGACTTAATGCCGCTTTGGCCATGGCTCGTTTTTTGGCGGAACTTCCGCTGGATCCACAAGGAGCTCGTTATATACGATTGATCAATGAGCGATTTGTCGATAGCTTTTTTGGCGAGAAGTTGGGCATTCAGCAGNGGGATGAGTGGTTAGGTGAATTAACGCTCAATGCGGGTATTTTCCGTTATCGAGCTGGGGATGTTCAACAGATTAGTGTCAATATCCGTCATCCTCTTTCAACCGATGTGGATCAGCTCGTCAGCAAGATTGAGAAAACGGCGGCGGAGTATCAACTACGGTTGGAAAGCATTGAGCATTTGCCGGCTCATTATATTCATGAGGATCATCCGTTGATTACCATTCTATCAACTGTATATGAACAGCAAACAGGAGAGCCCGCTCGGCTTTTAACAACTGGCGGTGGAACGTATGCTCGTCTTTTGAAAACAGGTGTTGCCTTTGGGCCTGTTTTTCCAGGAAAAGTTGAGACGGCTCATCAATGTGATGAGTATATCGAGATTGAGGATTTGTTAAAAGCGACAGCGATTTATGCGCAAGCAATCTATGAGCTGGCTAGATCGTGATTGGCAGGAGGCATTGACTGCGGAAACCTGGGGAAGATGGTGGATGTCTTCCCCTTTTCTTTTTGCTGGAAAAGTTCGTAGTAAAAGGGATATGTCTCTTTTAAGTCAGCGGGGAAAGGCTTTTTGATGTAGATGGGGATGCGGTGTTTTTTGATCACATTGTGGATCGATTCAAATTCTTTGGCTTGATATAAAGGGGAATTGGGGTTATTTAAGTCAATTTGTGTTCCATTATGAAATGTGATCAAATAATGGAATTTAACTTTTGGTTTTTTATTCGGAAAACGGTANATCTGATAATCCAGGGTAACGCTTTCAATCTCTTTCCAGCTATGAATCTTTTCGGTTTTTAAGCTGAAAAAGCGATTATAGACCAAACCGTTTTTGGTGACAATCAGATAATTATCAAAGGATAAAATCACTAGAGGCGCAAGCAACATATAGATGGCTGAGAAAATAAAGAATCTGATTTTTAATTTTTTGGGATCATGTCGATGCTTAATAAAGGAAAGAAAGAAATAGGTCACCATAAAGAAGAAACAGAATACAAACACATAGCCGATTTTGGTTCCCATGAGATAGACTTGACCAGGTTCGGCATAATTATATCGTTGTAGCAAAAAGAAGATGATAAATAGGATAATGGAGATAATGATACCCAATAAACATTTTCCTATGAACGATAAGACACTACGCACAACATGGACTCCTTCCCTCAACAGCATTATCTTATCATTATAACGGAAAATGATTGGAATTTGATGAAAAAAACAACCAATCGTCACCGATTGGTTGTTTTTGCATTAATTTACGAGGGTTTTATGAATAAATCCAGTTTGCGCATTTGAAAGTGTGACAATGTACCAATCACCGTTCATGCCAACGGTTTGGAATGTTTGGCCCTTGTTGACGTTTTGAATAATCGGTGCATAGTGTGAAGGCGANTCGCGTAAGTTGACACGGTCTTTGCTCACCGTAATTTTTTGGGTTTTCGGTAAAGGCAAATTGGTCTTTTTGGCCACACTTTTATGCAAGTAAGCGGTATAACCCGTGTCAAGGCGAACCCGATACCAGTCTTTACTTTCACCGGTTAAGACCATTTTGGTTCCTTTTGGAATACGTTTGGTGATGAGTTCAGTCATCTGTAGTGGAAATGAGCGCACATTGGCATGATTGGTCGTTGTTTCTACTATCCCCTTAGTTGTTTTGATGGGCTGGATATGAGGTGAAAGCTTTGCTTCCAGTTGCACTGCTTTTTTCGGGATGAATGCAGGTTTTTTGTTATGTTTGACGCGGAACCAATCTTTGGTCTGACCGGTAATGGTAATCACATCGCCTTGTTTTAGTGTTTTTACCTCAAATGCACCTTCTGANGGGCCAGTGCGGAGTATGGCTTTTGCTATTTTGATTTTTCCTTTGCCGGAAAGAGGTTGCATTTGATATGAGAGATCACCTTGCCATGTTCCATTCGAAGGCTTCTTGTGAATCCATACGGGTGTGGATTCTGGGATCAGATCATATAGTTCATGGAGATTTTTTTTGCCAATCCGGACGCAACCGTTTGACGCATAGGTTCCAATCGACTCAGGTTGATTGGTTCCATGCATGCCGTATTCGCGTCCGCGATCTCCATTTACCATAATGCCTAGCCATTTATCTCCTAAGGGGTTGTTGGGAGCTCCGCCTGGGATATTTTTCCATCCAGGCTTTTCGATTTTCACGACCATGTGAAAGGTTCCTTCTGGTGTGAGATCTTCTCTTTTTCCTGTTGCGACGGGAAAAGATTTAAACTTTGTTCCGTTTTTGTAGAGAGTTAAGGTGTTGGTCGCTTTACTGATCTCAACAAGGTAATTAGCAGCTGCTGCTTTCGGAGAATGAACGAAGAAGAAAGTAGTCATTGCAGTTATGCATATAAAACTCCAGCGTAACAGCTTGATGATCATGATTCACTCCTTGCTGAAAATTGCTTTAATCTATAATAAAAAGGATTATGAATTTATAATAACGGTTGTTATAGCTCTTGAAAAGAAAAATCTGCAAACAAAATCATGAAAAAAGTGCTAACAAGCCCCTTTGTTGGTTGACAAATGTTCTTTCCCTTTATGGAAAGAATTTGTCTATTAGGTGCTTGTTAGCACCAATATCAAAACTCAGATGGACCAATTATCGTTCTTTTCTTAAACGCAATCGCTGAAGGGTTATCGTACCGATCAATAAAATGACCAGTCCGATCATGATGCCCAAAGGATAGTTTGAAGCCGTTTTGGGCAATTTTCCACCTCGTTTGTTGGAGGTTTGTTCTTTATTTTCCTCCTCATTTTCATCGCCATCTTCATCATCATTATGATCATTGTCTTCTACTGTGCCGTTTTCATTATTCGATTGCCCATCGTCGTTGGCATCGTTGTTTTGCTCATCAGTTGATTCTTTTTCATCTTCATCATCATCTTCTTCGCCATTTAAGTTAATTTTATTATCTTTGGATTTGCTCTTATCTTTGTTTTGCTCTTGATCGTCTTTATTTTGATCGGGTAATTTCACTTTGAGCTTTTTCTGATATGTGGCGGTGACGAAAAGCTCCTTTGTAAATCCTTTAAATTCAACTTTGATAGGGAAATGATTTTTGTTAAATGTCACTTCGTCAAAGGTTTCGTCAAGATTTTCACCCGATTGCAAAACAACTCTTTTTGTTTCTCCGAGTTGGATAATCCATATTCCATTTGCTTTTTGATATTTTTGTAACGATGCTTTGATTCGGAGTTGATTGTTTTGAAAGTTAGGNGTGAGTTTTAGTTTTTGTTCCGTTTTCTTATAGACGTGTTCCGTTTGNCCATTCTGCTTCTTGCCATCTACAGTTCCATCAAATGTGACATTGATTCGCAGCGATTGTGCATCTAAATCTGGATTTTTTACAATCAATGTATTCGTTGGCTCTGTTCCATCTTGGGTGGCGACGGTTTTTCCATTAATGGCTACTTTCCAAGTGCCTGATGCTTTCTTAACGTTGGGTAGTGAAGCAGAGATCTTGAGTGAACCTTCCTTTGTGAAAGCAGTGTTGAATGTCACAGAAAGTTTTTGCTCAGATTCTGGATTTTGTGATGTATATGGTGCTGAATGGGGTAATGGATTTGGATTGGGCTGGAGTGTTGAGTCTTTCCCCGTAGCAATTTGGGCGTAAGCTTTAAAGACATAGCCGATTCTACCATTTGATAATTGAACGCGATACCAGTTTGTTGATTCTCCCGTCACTTTTAATGTTGTGTTTTTGTCAACTACTACGATCGCTCTGGTGGAGGTGGATAAACCTTCACGGATATTGACGCGGGCAGTCGTGACGATCTCTAGGGAAGCTGGTTTAACGCTTTCTTGCTGGCTTCCACTGTTGAGCCAACTATGGTTACTTACACCGCTATGAATCCAAACCGGTGTTCCAATTTGGATATTGTAATCAACAAACAGTTCCCGAATATCAGCATTCTTCATACGAATGCAGCCTTTGGAGACATGGCCGGGAACCGAACTTTCATTATTGGTTCCATGAATGCCATATGTTTGCGCTGGATCATTTGCGTGTATTTTTAGACCCAACCAATATTTTCCCAAAGGATTATCTTTATGACCGCGTGGAACAATTTTGCCGGTTTCAGGATCTCTCCAAGCAGGGTTTTTTCTTTTCGAACCAATTGTAAAGATACCTTCCGGGGTTAACTCTTGTGTTGCTCCTGTGCCAACTCGATACGTTTCTATGACTTGATTATTTTTATAGAGATAGAGATGATTCGTCCGTTTGTTGATTTCGATTTTGTAAGGATTGTTTTTGGCATAACTGATATCGGGTAAAATTAGTACGGACAGCATAAATACCAGTGCGAGAAATAAGTGGCGATAATGGATTTGAGGCAAGATGTTTCCCCCCTCCGCAAAATGACATCGTCGATAGTTTCATTTTAACACATCTTGTTGAACTTTGTTGATGAATTCATCCCCTATTATCCTATAATCCGGCTTATTGGACTGCTTTGGTGCTTCTTGCAACATTGTCGAAGCTTTAATAAAATGACTCAAGAATGAGATCATCATGGATATTGGAGCGATACTATGATTCAGTCAATTTTGTTTGATGTAGATGGGGTATTTTTGAGTGAGGAACGTTGTTTTGATGCATCAGCCTTATCTGTGTGGGAGCTTTTGCATGCTCCACATTTTTTGGGACTTCATTCTGCACAGTTTACCGATACCCCGACCGAAGATCAGATTCGTCACATTCGAAAAGAAGTCTTTCAGAATGATCGAGTCCTTGATTGGATGAAAACAAAGGGAATCAATTCAAATTGGGATATGGTTTATCTTGTTTTTAGCGCGCAGTGGTTGTTGCTGTTAAAAAGCTTATCGGAAGTAGATGCGGAGCGAGTGAAAAGTATATTGCGCCGGCCCATCACAGAAGAAGTGATGGCAGAAGTAGCAACATGGTACAAACAGCTAGAAATCGCCTATGTGCCTCGGTTTGATCAATTTATCTCATTCTTCCAGGGGGGAGAGCTGGACAAACATGCGTTGCTNACGCATTTCAATCAGTTGGCCCAGGAGTGGTTTGGTGTATCCATTCAACTTTTTTCCCGCAATAGCACCATATGGGAAATCGGGCGAACGGTTTTTCAGGAGTGGTATTTAGGGANAACGCGTTATGAGCAAATTGAAGGCCAAAAGGCGCGGAATTTGCACAAGCAAGGTTTTTTGGAACAGGAGATCCCCCTTGCTGACCCAACAGAGATTCGCCAGATGTTGACAGCATTAAAGCAGATGGGGATCACATTGGGCATTGGAACCGGACGTCCGCATCTAGAAACCGAGGTTCCTCTTAAAACATTAGGTTTATATGCTGCTTTTGANCCTAATCATATTGTGAGTTCTTCGGATGTGATTCGCGCTGAACAAGCATTTCCCGATGAGGCTCCTCTCGGTAAACCGCACCCGTATACATATTTGAAAGCTTATCTGGGCCGAGATACGTCAGACGAGAAATGCCTTTCAACCTCTCTTCCATTGGCAGAAGGAAGGAAGATTTTGATAGTAGGTGATTCAGTTGCGGATTATCTGGCAGCGAAAAAAATGGGATGCCAGTTTGCTGCGACATTGACGGGATTAACTGGTAAAGAAGCGCGCAGAAAATTTGAAGAATTGCAAGCAGACTATATTCTTGACGATGTCACTCAGCTTATATCTTTATTTTNGGATCGGGTAAGATCGAATTAATTTGACGAAAAGAATGTTTTAAAGGATAATGGATGATACTAACCATAACAAAACCTAATAAGTTACATATCCGTTAGGAGGATGAACAAATGGCCAAACATGAACTGCCTGCTTTGCCCTATGCATTTGATGCATTAGAGCCATATATCGATGCCAAAACCATGGAAATCCACCATGATCGCCATCATGCAACCTATGTTAATAACCTGAATGATGCATTATCCGGTCACGCTTCATTGGCCGAAAAGTCAGTGGAAGAGTTGATCTCCAATCTTAATCAAGTTCCAGAAAGCATTCGGACCGCTGTTCGCAACAACGGAGGTGGACATGCAAACCACTCGCTTTTCTGGGAAATCCTCAGCCCAAATGGCGGTGGCGCACCGACTGGTGAATTAGCGAAAGCCATTGATGATACGTTTGGTAGCTTTGATAAATTTAAAGAAGAATTCTCCAATGCAGCGATTACTCGTTTTGGTAGTGGTTGGGCTTGGCTGATCGTCAAAGATGGCAAGCTTGCTGTCACCAGCACGCCAAACCAAGATAGCCCGCTCATGGAAGGTGCTCAGCCCATTTTAGGCTTGGATGTTTGGGAGCATGCTTATTATTTGAAATACCAGAACAAACGTCCTGAATATGTTGCTGCCTTCTGGAATGTTGTTAATTGGGAAGAAGTGAATAAACGCTATCTTGCTGCAAAATAAANGTTCATGAATGAACCGTCCTTCAGCACCCCCAGCTATTTCGGTTGGGGGCATTTTAATGGTGAGCTCACAGCATTTAATGAATGAGCAAGTGCGGAAAACCAAGTATAANCCCCCAGCCATACTGGCTGGGGGTTCGGGTGATAGTCTATTGTTCATCTTTTTCTAGTAATTCAATGATTACTTTCAAATCAGAGCGTGTATCCAGATAAGCATAGCGCCCTTTCCTGTTCCAGAAGTTCCCGCGTTGAATGAGCGGATAACCCAGTTTTTTCAGTTTATCAATCTGTTCATCCAGGTCTTTGACGACAAAGGCCAAGTGATGGATGCCTTCTCCTTCGTTGTCCAAATGTTCGTTCCAGATACTCGGTGAATCAGCTGCTGGTTCGACCAATTCAATTTCAAGCAAAGGGGTTTGGATAAACATAAATTTCGCTTTGGCATCTGTTTGTTCGCCTCTGTAGACAACCTGTGTGATCGCTGGATCATTGGCATGGATGACGGGTGGTTTTTCAATGCCGAGTAAGGTGCAAAATGCATCAGCGGTTTGTTCCATATCTTCCACAACGATAGCTAGTTGTGTTATTTGATCCGTTCCCAATAGAGGTGGAGAGAGGGAAGGTTTCGGTTGTGCATAGCCTTGAGGTTCATCACGTTCTAACAGCTCAATCATTGTCTTATAGCGTTTGGTGGTATCGAGGTAAACATATCGTCCTTTGCTGGAAGTAAATTCACCCGTTTGAATCACCGAAAAGCCTTGATCCTCCATGATTTTGACTCTTTGTTGCATATTGTCCACATCGAAGGCAATATGATGAATTCCTTCCTTGCGCTCCAGAAATTCTCGCATCGTACTTGGCTCATCATTCGGTTCGATCAATTCAATTTGCACAGAAGGTGTGTCGATGAAAACCAATTTGTTTTGCGCGTTAGTCGGTTTTCCTCGAAAATAAGCTTTTGAAATGGAATGAGGGGCAGTCAAAAACCATGTTGGTTTTTGAATCCCCAGCAATTTGGCAAAGGCTTCACTTGTCGCTTCAATATCGTTGACCACAAACGCAATTTGATGAATGCGATTGTTCCCCAATAGTGGCATTGTAATCTCCTTTACTAGACGAAAATGGCAAGGTTTCTGGTATCGATGGTTGTTTGGTCAATGATAAAAATGCGTTTGGCCAGTTTCCATTTGCCATTCTCATAGATGAATTCATCAGAGCGTTCACCCGAGATTAAGTCATGATGAATATCGTTTAAACGATTGCGATAAATCAACAGATAGTTTTGCACCGATGCCCGTTTCTTCTCTTCAAATTCCTGAATGCGTATATTGCTGACAAAACGTCTTGTCCGTGAAGGCGGGATTTCGGCCCAGGCATAGTCCGATTTTAACCGCTCAACGCGCATTTTGAGCGTTTCATAATCATCTTCAAAGGCGAACATTTCAGTTGTGTAATCGGGACGTTCCATGCCTTCCTTATTCACACGGACAGGCATTTGGTAAACGATGGATGGATGAAGCAGTTTATACCAACGATCGAAGTCGATCTCGTCAAGTAATTTTGCTTCATGGTAGTACCATTCTTCAAATTGATGTTTCACCAAGAGCTTATTGATGTCCACTTCATTTCACCTTCCTGCATCTAGCTGGTTATGAGATCGAGCCAATAGCGATAATAGTTGCGTGATGAGGCTTCTGAGAATTTATCATCATATACCGTCCCAGGTCCAGGGAAGTCCTTGACCGGTTTGCGATGCATGCCCATCGTATAGTT
>JGI1652J44930_10000898_pt1 | contig 11451 bp, 11 predicted proteins | sample NewIslsDNAsample_FD_44930 | JGI IMG/M metagenome (IMG submission 44930)
TCTTCATTTTTCGAAACAAACCGACAAGCTTCCTGCATGACCATCACCCGCCCTGATAACGGTCGTCTCAAAAGGGATGCGGCCATCCCTCGGGGGAACGCGATACTTGCCGCGGCCATTACCATTTTTCCCATAGAAAAGAATAAGACCGCAGCCGAACGCTGCGATCCGTCTTTGGAGCGGGTGATGGGAATCGAACCCACGCATCCGGCTTGGAAGGCCGGTGTTCTACCACTGAACTACACCCGCGCGGTCAAATGTGAGGAAAGTGGTCGGGGTGACAGGATTTGAACCTGCGACCTCCTCGTCCCGAACGAGGCGCTCTACCAAGCTGAGCCACACCCCGAAACCTTCCGATGGATGAGGCCATCGGCCCCGACCCCGCCGGCACGGGGCCGCAAGAAAAGCTGGTGCGGTCGGCGAGACTCGAACTCGCACGGCCTGAAGGCCACTACCCCCTCAAGATAGCGTGTCTGCCAATTCCACCACGACCGCATAAACTTCGATTTTGGTGCGGGTGGAGGGACTCGAACCCCCACGCCAGAGGCGCTAGATCCTAAGTCTAGTGCGTCTGCCAATTCCGCCACACCCGCACAGGTTAAAAGCGCTCTGTCGCCAGCACGGGTGCGTCTCATTGCCGACGGAGATTATCATATCACGGTTAAGGAGCGGTTGTCAAGGGATCCGGAGAGGATTTTCTTTCCGAAATCCCCGGATTTCCCGCAGGCTCACCCTCATCAAAAGGCCGCGCGAGGAGCGCCCCCTCGGGAACTCCTCGCGCCGAACCGACAAGGATGAGTCCTGTCTTCCTGGTGAGCCATCCAGGACTCGAACCTGGGACACCCTGATTAAAAGTCAGGTGCTCTGCCAACTGAGCTAATGGCTCGCATCTGGCTGGGGAGGTAGGATTCGAACCTACGCATCACGGAGTCAAAGTCCGTTGCCTTACCCCTTGGCTACTCCCCAACGTGGGGCGACCAGTGGGAATCGAACCCACGAATGCCGGAGCCACAATCCGGTGCGTTAACCACTTCGCCATGGCCGCCACAAAAGGAATGGCGGAGCTGACGGGATTCGAACCCGCGATCTCCTGCGTGACAGGCAGGCATGTTAGGCCTCTACACCACAGCTCCGCGTTTCGGAGAGGAAGCTCCTCTCCATAAAAATGGTGGACGGTGACGGGCTCGAACCGCCGACCCCCTGCGCGTGAAGCAGGTGCTCTCCCAGCTGAGCTAACCGTCCACGTGGTGACCCGTAGGGGATTCGAACCCCTGCATGCCAGCGTGAAAGGCTGGTGTGTTAACCACTTCACCAACGGGCCATGAGTTTTTACATTCCGGCGGAGAGAGCGGGATTTGAATCTCCGCGGGACCTGCGTCTCCAGTCCCGACAGGCCGCTCCTTCAGCCGCTTGAGCTTTTCTGGCTCCTCCGGCAGGACTCGAACCTGCAACCTACCGGTTAACAGCCGGGCGCTCTACCATTGAGCTACGGAGGAACGACACTGATGATTATACAAGATTTTNGTCCGGTTTGCAAGGGCTTTTCCCATCGGACACCCCGCGATCGCGATCCGATCGCCGTGCGAGGTGTCGACGCTTTAATAACATAGCACATCCATTTCGTTTCGTCAAGAGGAAAATTCCCCCCTGATCCGGCGCCGTCCCCAAGGGGAATTTCCCGGCCTTCCCATGCAGGCGGATGGGGATTTGAACCGGCTCCGGGCACTGCCATGGAATCCGGCCGGCGCCCGAAAAAAACCGGGCGATGGGCCCGGTCTCAATCAAGCTCATACTTCTCCTTCATTTCGTCCGCCTTGTTCCTTACCCTCTGCCGCTCCTTTTCCCTGTTTTCCCGCAGCAGATCATACAGCCTCGAACAGCGTTCTCTCCTGTAGTTCCTCAATTGGTTGATGCGATGATAGACTTTTTCCCGCAAGGAGTTGTACTCCTCCCTGGACATTTTGCCCGATTCGTCCAGGTANATTCGCGCATCCAACATTCGTGAATCTTCCCTCAATGTTTTATCCAGCATCGATGACTCCGCCTCGTTGACGACATCCCATTTGTCTCCCCATTGTCTGTCTGCCTCCAGGGAACTGTCAATCCTCCACATTTCCCATGCCTCGCGCAAACTCCTGTATTCCTCCTCCAAATGCTCCCGCAAGTCCTCGCCCGTGTTGACGGTGGCATACTTTCCGCCGCCGGCCTCCGCCACCTTCTTGAGGGCGCGCTGGCCCTCGTTGTCCACGTCAAAGCCGATGATGTTGACGACGGCTTGAATATCCGATTCGTGGAGGTCCTTGGCGGCCTTCACCGGATCCCCGCCGCAGGTTTCAATCCCGTCGCTGACCACATAGACGATGTTTTCCACGTTTTCCCCCGTGTTTCCGCTCAGGTCGGTCTTGGCCTGTTCGATCGCCGCGGCAAGGGGCGTCCACCCCGTGGGTTTGAACCGGCTCAGCGACTTTCGGAAGGATTTTTCATCGTAGGTCCCCGGCTCGTAGACCAACTCCGTGCTTTGACAGGAGAGGTCCTTGTCCTCTTTCCGGTTGCTTCCCTTGTGACCGTAAACCCTGAGGGCCACCTGGGCGCCCGCCGGGAGTTTGGAGACAAAGCTCCGGATTGCATCCTTCGCCAGGTCCATCTTCACGCCGCCCGGAACGCGGCCCGCCATGCTGCCGCTCGCGTCCAGCAGAATCTCCACGTTGATCTGTTTCGGGAAAGCGGACTCCCCCTCCGCCGCCTTTGCCGCGCCGGGAGTTGCCAGGTTGGTTTTGATGGTCGGATCCACGCTGTCCAGCATCTCCACTTCGCGTTCGTAGTTTTCCGCCAGAAGGGCCACCAGGTGGTTGTACGCTTCATCCGCCGTCAAGCCGGTCGGAAGCTTGTCCAACTCGGCTTTCACTTTTTCTTCATCGTACTTGTTCCCGGCATACTTCCCCGGTCCTTCCTTGAGCATGCCTTCGATGTCGGTGGCGGCCTGCTTCACCTCCTTCTCCTCCGGTTCGCCGGAGACTCCCTTTTCCTCCTTCGCAGAGAGGGAACAACCTCCACCGAAAATCAGACAAAGGATCAACATCCATGAGAGCAGCTTGTTCATGTCCGTTTTCCCTCCTTGCATGATCCCTGCAATGATTCCGGCGATTTGAATCGGCAAAAAAGGAGACCTGAAACGACTCCCGCACGGGACCCGTAAAAAAACGACCTTTTCCGGAGAAGAACCGACCGCTTTCAAGGGATGGAATCCTGTGGTAAGCTGAAATCGTCGTTACCATCCCGAAAGGTCCGAGTCCCCGGACGTCCATCACAATGCGGATACGGAGGGATGCGGAGATGGAGGAACAAAGAAAATCCGTGGATCCGGACGCCATGCGCTCATCGACGGGTCTCGAGGTGAACATCGCCGGCCTGCTCTGTTATCTGATCCCTTTTCTCTCCGGGCTTCTTTTCCTGCTCCTCGAAAAAAACAGCCGGTTTGTCAAGTTTCATGCCATGCAGGCCGTTTTGACCTTCGGTACGCTGTTTGCCGCCTATTACATCGCCGATCTCATCCCGCTGATCGACGGATTGATCCGATTCCTGATCCGGGTGTCGGGGTTTGTCCTGTGGATTCTGCTGATGGTGAAAGCCTACGGAAAGGAATGGTACCGCCTCCCCTTCGTGGGCGAAATGGCGGAAAAACACATTCAGTAATCCCTCGCTCATCGAATTTCCCCGTGATCCCCGGTCATCCCCTTCATCAGCTCCAGGGCATGGGGAATCACGTCGATCACCGCTTCGAGGCATTCCCTGACGCCTTTTGGACTCCCCGGAAGGTTGATGATGAGCGTGGTGCCCCGGGTGCCCGCCAGGGACCGGGACAACATGGCAAACCGGGTCTTTTTCAGGGTGGTGATCCGCATCGCTTCGGCGATCCCGGGAATCTCCCGCTGGATCACCGCCCGGGTCGCCTCCGGGGTCACATCGTGGGGACCCACTCCGGTGCCCCCCGTGGTCAGGACCAGGTCCAGCTTGTCCACATCGGCAAAACGGATCAGCGCCTCCCGGATCCGCTCCCGATCGTCGGGGAGCACTTCGTGGCGCACCACCTGCCCGTCGATCCGGGCCACCATTTCCCGGATGACGGCGCCGCTCTCGTCCTTCCGCTCTCCCCGGGCCCCTTGGTGCTGGCCGTCAAAATGCCGACGCGCCACATGGTCACTTCTCCTCCCTGCGAACGTAATCCCCGCTCTTGCCGCCGGTTTTGGAGAGAAGACAGGTGTCCGTCACCACCATCTCCCGGTCGATCGCCTTGCACATGTCGTAAACGGTGAGGGCGGCAATGCTGACGGCGGTCAAGGCCTCCATCTCGACGCCGGTGACGTTGTCGGTCTTCACCTCCGCCTCCACCACCAGCACTTCGTCCCCTTCCTCGTAGAAGCGAATATCGGCGCTTTTCAGGGGAACGGGATGGCACATGGGAATCAGGTCCGCCGTTTTCTTGGCCGCCATGATTCCGGCCACCTGGGCCACCGCCAGGACGTCCCCCTTGCTCACCTTCCCCTGCCGGATCCGCTCCATCGTCTCCCGCTTCATCCGGATGCGGGAACGGGCCACCGCCGTCCGGCGGGTGACCGGTTTGCCGGAGACATCCACCATCCGCGCGCGCCCCTGCTCGTTGATGTGGGTCAGTTTTTCCACGTCCCATCAGCTCCGTCTTTCCGACCGCCCCGTTTGGAAGCGGCTTTATTCTCCGTGTCCGTCCGCCGGCCTTTCCAGACCGCCCTTCTCCAGGGATGCCGCCGCAGCCCGAAAGGCGTCGGACCGGACCAGTTCGATCAGCAGCCTCCCGGCCTCGCTCTCCGCCACCTCCAAGGGGATCACCAGGTCGAAGGGATCGTCTCTCAGGGGAAGGAAATCGAGGCCGAACCTCCTCGCCAGCGCCGGCGTTCCCAGTCCGACGTCCGCCGATCCCTCCTCCACGGCGGCGGCCACCTCCCAGGGGGAAAGCACTTCCCGGTCGTACCCGTCGACAGTGGAGGGATCGATCCCGTTTTCCCGCAGGAGACGGTCCAAAAAAAGGCGCGTCCCCGACCCCTCCTGCCGGTTGATGAACCGGATCCCGCGGCGGGACAAATCCTCCGCTCCGGAAAAACCCGCGGGATTGCCCTTCGCCACGAGCCAGCCGAGGGGACGCGCGGCCAGGCGGAGGAGGAGAACCTCCTTCCCCGGCAAAAACCGCCGCACCCAACGCCGGTGCTCCACGCCGTCCCCCTCATCCCCCAGGTGAATGGCCGCCATGTGACACCCTCCCCTCGCGAGGGAGTGAAGGCCGCGCAGGCTGCCGATGCCGGCCGTCGACAGGCTGAAGGGGAGGCGTTCCCGCCGGATCCGGTTCACCAAAAGCTCCAACACCGGATCCTGACCGCCGGCCACCCACAGGGTACGGTCAATTCGTTCCTTCGGCCTAAGCAGTTCCGCCTCCACTTCTTCCCCCGCCCGAAGCAGACCGCGGCGGGCGGGAATCCGCAGCAGGCCGTCGGCCCGGGCCAGGGACAGCGCGGATCCCGCCCCCTGGGGAAGGGGCCGGGCCGCATACCGGTCGCCGATCCGGCCGATGCTCACCCGGACGAAATGCTCCCGCCCCTCCTTGCTCCTCACGTCCTCCTCCAGCCGCACCCGAAGGCGTGGCCGCGGATCCGCCTTCACTTTGAACCAGTGATCGATCAGGGGGCGGACAAACCATTCCAGGGCCAGGTATGCCGCGACGGGATAGCCCGGAAGCCCGATCACCGGCTTATTCCTCACCTTTCCCAACAGAACGGGACTGCCGGGGCTGGTCGCCACGCCGTGCAGGATCACCTCCCCCAGTTCCCGGACGACGTCGTGGGTGTAGTCTTCCGAACCGACCGAAGATCCCGCATTGACCACCACCCAATCGCAGGCTTCCGCGGCCTCGAGGATCGCCCTTTTAAGCAGCTCCGGGTCGTCCCTCACGATCCCCCGGTAATCCGGTTCCGCCCCCCATTCCTCCAGATAAGCGGAAAAAACCGCGCCGTTGAACTCAAAGATCTCTCCCCGCTTCAGGGCTCTCCCCGGCGGAACCAATTCCGAGCCGGTGGGAAGAACGGCCACCCGCGGTTTGGAAATGACCGGAACCTCCGTCACGCCGCCGGCCAGCAACACCCCCANGTCCACCGGACGGATGCGGTGATGGGCCGGCAGGATCATCTCCCCCTGCGCCACGTCTTCTCCCACGGACCGGACGTGCTTCCAGGGGACGGCCGGTTCCCGGATCTCCACCGTCCGCCCGTCGATCCGCCGGATCCGCTCGAGCCTGATCACCGCATCCATCCCCTGCGGGAGGGGATCCCCGGTGTCGACGGGATGGCAGTCCACCCCCTCCTCCAACCGCAAGGGGCGGGCGGGNGAAGCGTCCCGGGTCCTGTCCGCCCGCACGGCGATCCCGTCCATGGCCGCCGCGGGAAAAGGAGGCATCGACAGCCGGGCGTAAACCGGCTCCGCCGTCACCCGGCCCCGTGCCTGCGGAACCGGAACCCGTTCCGTTTGAGGAGAGAAGCGAAAGGAAAGGAGCAGCCTCTCCCGGGCCTCGGCAAGGGACATGTTTCCGAGGGCTTGTTTTCGCAAGGATTCGTCCACCTCCCCGCCGCCTTTTCTTCCCCGATGTCGAGGAGGGCGCTTCCCTTCCGGCCTTCCTCAGTCTTCCTCCACCTCTTCAAACACGTCCCCCTCGATTTTTTCGATGGCGGCGCGCAACTGGTCGGAAATCCGCTTGATCATCTGCGCGCGCTTTTCCCAGGGAAAATCGGGAAANTGCAGGCGCAACTCGCTCATTTTCCGCTGGTCGTAATCCAAAAAGTTCAGGGCGGCTTCGCACGCCTCCACCAGGGCGTTCCAATCGGAAACGGTGATTTGAATCACGTCGTTGTAAGCATTTTCCGCCTTCATCTCTCTCTCTCCTTTCCCCGCCGGGGGGGNACCGATCCTCTGCACGGTAACGCGGTAAAGGGCGCCGTTTTTTGCGACGATTTCCAGGCCCTGATCGGTCACTTCCAAACGGTGGATGGCTCGCTCTCGTTCATCGGTCCTCTCCAAATGGTGCACCATGAGTTCAAAGATCCATCGTACCACATCCTGTTCATCCGTCATCTTATTTCCTCCTCTTCATTAAGATGGAGAGCTGGATCGAACCATCCACATCCCCATCCTTAAAAAACGACAGAATTGGAAGAAAGGTGTACAAGCCGCCGTTTTCTCCGCCGCGACGCGGTTGATATAATAGAAACCGAAAACAATTCAAAAATGCCGGTGAATATGCGCCACAGGGTCGGGGAATTGCCGCCTTACGCTGCCAACCGTCCGCATTCCCCTTCCTGCTGCAGGATCGCCGGTATGTCCGGAGAGGAGNAATAGGCGTGCCCGATATGATGGAGATCGAGGTGCTGTTTTTCGCCGGAATCGCCGAAGCGACCGGGATGCGACGAACCGTCCTCGCCGTGGATGAGGGGATCACGGTCGGAAAGTTGATCGATCAATTGTGTGAGCGGCATCCGGAGGCCGCCCCGCTGATTCGCCGGTCGGTCGTTTCCCTCAATCAGGAGTACGCCTCCGCCGATCAAACCGTCCGGCCCGGGGACGAAATCGCCCTCATCCCCCCGGTCAGCGGAGGGGAAGAGGCGGAGGACGAAGGGCTGTTTTTCGTCACGGAAAAACCGCTCTCCGCCGACCGGATGATCCGCCTGGTTTCCAATCCCCGGGCCGGCGCCGTCCTCACCTTCGTCGGCACGGTGCGGGAGTGGACGGAAGGCAAGCGAACCCTTTACCTGGAGTACGAGGCGTATCAGCCGATGGCCGAAAAGAAAATGAAGGAGATCGCCGACGAAATCCGCCGGCGTTGGCCCGATGCCCGGGTGGCGATGGCGCACCGGGTCGGCCGCCTGGAGATCGGGGAGATCAGCGTGATCATCGCCGCAGCCGCCCCTCACCGCGGGGAAGCCTTTGCCGCGGGACGCTACGCCATCGAACGGCTGAAGGAGATCGTCCCGATCTGGAAAAAGGAAGTGTGGGCGGACGGCTCGGAATGGAAAGGACCCCAGAAAGGGCCCTGGGATCCCCGGGCGGGACAGGCCCCGTCCCCGTAATACGCTTTGTCGGAGGTGGGTCCGATGCACATCGACCGGAAACGCTATTCGCGCCAGATCCTGTTTTCTCCCATCGGAGAGGCGGGGCAGGCACGGCTGGCCCGTTCCCGGGTGGCCATCGTCGGCCTGGGCGCCCTGGGCACCGCCCTTGCCAACCACATGGTCCGCTCCGGCGTCGGCACCGTCCGCCTCCTCGACCGGGACTTCGTGGAGGAGAGCAATCTGCAGCGCCAGATGCTCTATGATGAGAGGGATGCCCGGGAGGGTCTGCCCAAAGCGGTGGCCGCGGAACGGAAGTTGCGGGCGATCAACTCCTCCGTCCGGCTGGAGGCCCACGTCACCGACATCACCTGGCGGAACGCCGAGGAGCTTTTGACGGGAGTGGATCTGATCCTGGACGGCACGGACAATTTCGACACCCGCTATCTGATCAACGACGTCAGCATCAAGCACCGCATCCCCTGGATCTACGGGGGGATTGTCGGTTCCCGGGGAATGACCTTCACCGTCCGGCCGGGCGCCACCCCCTGCCTGCGCTGCATCTTCCCGGAGGCCCCCGAGCCGGGCTCGGCGGAAACCTGCGACACGGCGGGAGTGATCGGTCCCATCGTCCACATGATCACCGCCCATCAGGCGGCGGAGGCGCTGAAACTGCTGGTGGGGGACACGGAAGCCCTGGACCGGCGGCTCCATCACTACGAACTGTGGCCCTATCACCACGCGGCGCTCCGGGTCAAAGAAAACCCCCGCTGCGCCGCATGCGCCCTGCACCGGTACGACTTTTTGGATCCGGAAAACAAGGAGCCCCGGGCCGTCTCCCTGTGCGGGCGAAACACGATCCAGATCACGCCCGCAAAGCCCGCCCGTCTCAACCTGGAACGGCTGGCCCGGCGGCTCTCCCCGCTGGGACAAGTGGAGCGCACCCCGTTTCTTCTCCGCTTTTCCGCCGACGAACACCGGCTGGTCATCTTCCCGGACGGGCGCATCCTGGTCCAGGGAACGGAAGACCCCGGCGTTGCCCGCAGTCTGGTGAGCAAATACGTGGGAAGCTAGCCGGCAGGGCGACATCCGGCAACTTCATACAAAAGGGTGTACCGCGCCCCGTTTTGAAGGAAGGCCTCTGCGCGGTACACCCTTTTTTCGGTCCCCGCCGCGTTTTTAGGGGCTTACCCCGCGCTCCCGCAGAGGACTTCAGTCCGCACCCGCCTTTTTCTTCCTCGGCACCAGTTCCAGATTGGCCATCCGCTCCATGGCCGTGATCAGGGCGTGGGTCCCCAGCTCATCCCCGCCGTGGGCCTGGACCGACCGGAGGAGCTGGTTCACCACCGCGGTCCCCACCAGGGGCAGATTCATCCTTTCCGCTTCCGTCAGCACGATCCGCAGGTCCTTCTGCTGAAACCGGATGGAAAAACCGGGATCGAGATCCCCCTTCAGAACGCGCGGAGCATAGTTTTCCAGCGCCCAGGAAGTTCCGGCGCCGCGGGTGGTCACCTGCAGCATCTTCTCCAGATCCACCCCCGCTTTCTTGGCAAAGGCGAGGGCTTCCACCATCGCCAGCAGGTTGATGCCGGCGAGAATCTGATTGCAGGCCTTCACCGTCTGACCGGCTCCCACCGGCCCGCAATGGACGATGTTTTTCCCCATCGCTTCCAGGACGGGCCGCACCCGTTCGAGGACCTCTGCGTCGCCCCCCACCATGATCGAAAGGGTTCCCTCCCTGGCGCCCACATCGCCTCCGCTGACCGGCGCATCCAGCATGTGGACCCCCTTTTCCGCGGCGCGCCGGGCCATTTGGCGGGTCGCTTCGGGAGAGATGGTGCTCATGTCAATCAAAACGGTCCCCGGCCGCGCTCCCTCCAGGACGCCTCCGGGACCCTCCACCACTTCCCTCACATCGGGGGTGTCCCCCACGATGGTGATCACCACATCGCTTTCCGCCGCCACCTCCTTGGGGGAACCCGCCGTTTTCGCTCCCCACTTCGCCGCCTCTTCCATCTTGGACGCCGTCCGGTTCCACACGGTGACCGGAAATCCGGCCCGGTGGATGTTGCGGGACATGGAGCGGCCCATGATGCCCAGGCCGATAAAACCGACACGAAGTGAACGGGGCTCCATGCATCTACCTCCTTTGCACCCTTCTTATTCCTCCCGAGGCGTTTCGGAACCTTCGGGCGGAGCCTCAGACGACAGATCCGAAAGGGGCCGGGTCCGCTTTCCCGCGTTCATCCCCGCCCCCGATCCAACCGCTTCCCCCATATACTTTCTGCCTCGACGGACGAACTCCTTCCGCTCCGAAACCCGATCCGCGCCTTAGCGGCCCAACTTCTCCCGGAGCCGGCCCCGGATGCTGTTTTCCACCGCATCCCAGAGGGAACGGTCTTCCAACAGGCGCTTTTTGAAGGAGCGGTACATCTCCCTCTGTTTCTCCTCAAATTGCGGATCGTCCTTCGGCGGAAGCGACGCCCGCATTTCCTCGATCAGCCGCTGAACCTCCGGCGCCCTGGGCCCCCAGACCGCCCGCTCCCTGCCGTCGGCATCGATGAAGATGAAGATGGGAATCGACCGCGACTTGCCGTTGGTCAAATACTGATCCATCAGCTCCAGATTTTCGTCCCGGATGAGAAACCGCAGCTCCATGCCGGCCGCCTCGGCCACCCGCATGAGGATCGGCACGCACAACATGGCGTCGCCGCACCAGTCCGCCGTCAAAATGACGGCGCGGAGCCGCAATTCCTTAAGCCCTTCATAGAAGGGTCGAGCCGCCTCCGGAAGGGCATATTCCTGATAAATCCCCATCATCTCTTCCCGGTTGACCTGCATCGAGTCGATATATTCCTTCGTCGTCATTCCCTTTTCAAACCAGTCGTTGAGCGTCATGCGAATCCCTCCAACATGTTCTCTATCTCATTCTACCACGGCAGGGACGGCCGGTCTCAAGGAGCCCCTTTTTCTTTCGGGAGACAGAGGGAAGTGTCGGGAACTGGCCCGCCATTCTTTTTGATGGTATTATTTTCTATGAATTTGCGATTTTCCATTTTGCAGAAAGGTGGCTTGTGATGAGAAAACGCCCTTGTCTCCTGATCCTTCTCAGTCTTCTCCTTCTGTCCGCCTGCTCGCCGGGCGCCGGCAAATCCGCGGACAAGCCCGAAGAAACCATCAAACCGGCGGCCACGGACCCCGAAGGAATGGTCACCGAAGGCCCCGGAAAGTTTGCAGGGGATCGGTATGACGAGGCGAAGGTTCAGGCGGAATTGAAGAAATGGCCCAAAAACATGACCGCCGATGAGGTGTACAACCGCTTGGTGTGGCT
>JGI1652J44930_10000899_pt1 | contig 11449 bp, 12 predicted proteins | sample NewIslsDNAsample_FD_44930 | JGI IMG/M metagenome (IMG submission 44930)
AAATAAATTGCCGGAAGAGCCGCGAGGAAAGAATTGAAAGATCCGGCTGGCCGTCCCGGCAGAGGGCAAACCTTCCCTCCGGCGAAAACGCGGGCCCCGCCGGTTGAAAACGGCCCGACAAGGACCAGCCGTGCAAAGAAAGTGCAGGGATCTTCGCCCCGGAAAGAAAATGAGAGACTCGTTTGAATCGTTGGTTGGGTTTTTTGATCTTCTTTGTTCCCCGGCGGGACATGGAAAAAACCCCCGCCCTGATCGTTCGCGATGAGCCGGTGGCGAAGAAATGGACGGCAGGATCGGGAGATTCGAATAAGCGATTTTCTTTTTCCGATGCTGGACTAGAGGGTTGCGGAAGAAAAAAGAATGCCCGCCGAAAAAAGCGGGCATTTTTAACAAAAGGAACAAGACGGACAGGGTATGCGAAAAAAATTTACAGGAAAAGATTGCTGGAACCCCGGAGCGCATTTGGCCGGACGGCGTAAGCCAGCGATGGCCGGGGACGGCCTCCGGGAACGGACTTGCCAGGCTTCGGCGCCGCCTTCAGCACCGGAACCGGCGGGACAGCCGAAAGATTGATCAAGCCCTCACGGCCGGGCACCGGGCCTCTTTCCAGCCTCCCTTTCAAATTCCTGCTTCAAGATGGAATAGAGGGCCATATCCCGAAATTTCCCTTTGATGAAATATTTTTGCCGGGAGATGCCTTCCAGCCGCATCCCCAATTTTTGCAGGGCCCTTTGCGACTGGACATTCTCCGCCATGCATTCGGCTTCGATCCGGTTGAGCCCCATCCGTTCGAAGCCGAATTCCATCACCTTCCGGGCCGCCTCCGGAGCGATGCCCTTCCCCCAATAGGCCTTCGATAATATAAAGCCGATCTCCGCCCGGAAATGGCCGGGATACCAGGCGACATAATCGATGGTCCCGATCATCTTCCCGTTTTCTTTCCATTCGATGGCCCAAGGAGCCGGTTTCCCCGCCTCGTACAGCTTTAACACATAGTCTACAAATCTCCGGCTGTCTTCCAAGGAACGGTGGACTTCCCACGGCACGAACTTGGCCACATCCGGCTCCGAAGCATAGGCGAACACATCTTCCGCGTCATCGGGCGTCATTTTGCGGAGGATCAATCTTTCCGTTTCCAATGTCGGCAAATCTTTAAAGATGTCTTCATGCTTCAATCGCAGAACACCCCCTCTAACATATTCCAGGGGTTTGCGGAAAAATCCTTTTCCTTTGAACAAGATCTTTGCGGAATCGAAATGTTCTGCCAATAGAAAGAAGTGTTTTTGCGGCCAGGATGTTTCCGGGGAGTTTTTAAGCAACTCCGTCATATTTTTTTACAAACCATGGTTGTCAACAGAATCATGAACAAGATCAGCGCGCATGAATAGCTGGCCAAGATCCAGCCGATCGATATGTTGAGCAGGGGCAAAATCGCCAAGCTCATTGCCCCCGCCGCCGCCATTGACGCTCCCGCCCAGGCCGACACTTCTTTCCCAAAATGCCTGCGGATGGTATTTCTGGTCCATCCGATCGCATGATACATTTGAAATTCGGCTCTTCTTTCATTCAAAATGGCATTCATCGCTTCACTTACACTAAGGATCGTCAACAGCAGGGTTATTATGAGCGCGGATGCATGGAAATAGGCCGCTGCATCCATTGTAAAAGCCCCTAAGCTTGTCCTTCTTGCTTCCAAAATTGAAGAGAATATGACGGCCGCCTGGATCACGATGAGAATGACGGAAAACGTCAGTACAAGCATAATGGGGATGATCAGCTTACGATAATAGAAAATGCTTGCCCATTTTTTATACGCGGTTCCTCCGGGAACAGGTTTACTGTTTCGGTTCAACAAAATCCATGCGGATCCCAGCGAAATCAGCCAAAGAAAGAATGGGGCAAGATAAATCGATCGATTCGTGTTGAATGGAGAAATGAAAAGGATAAGGATACCGATCATGAATGCAATCGTCAGGCATATTTGTTGTTCAAGCCTGTTCCGAAGCGAAATCTTATTTTTTTGCCAGCCTAACGTTAATAAAATCTTATTTTCTTCCGAAAGAGCGTTTCTTTCATAAAGAAGGCGCGATGAAAGATAGAGAAGCCCAAAAAGTGCAAGTAATACGGTCATGGTTAGGGTTACGGCATTCCAACGCGATGTTAAGGATTGGGCAACCCCCAATGTGGTCCAAGGGGACGTTACCCTGCCGATCCCTTCTACATCCATTTCCAGTTTCTTAAAAGAAGAACCTGCGACGATGTCCACCTCATAGCCCTTCTTCAGTAAATCTGTTGCCACTTTTTCAATTTTCTTCTGTGCTTCCTGATCGTATGACTGAATGCCGGCTACGCGAATCCGAATCGCATCAATCGGTTTCTCNCCNTTNATGATTCGGGCCGCNTCCAATGTTGTTACACCTGCGGCAGGCGCAGCAATGAAACTGCCCGGGGAGATCGTCGGTGTCAACGTGGTGCCATCCATCGTTTTAACCTCTTCGGTGGAATAAATCCCAAGCGGACTCGATGTTAATTCATCCTTTTTCGAAAGAGGGGTAAAGGTTCCCATTTGCCAGAGCATAAAAGGGGCGTCAAAATCTTCCAGAAAGCTCTTCCCTTGTTGTTTCACTTCTTTATATAAAGGCGGTTGTTCATCTTTTACTTTTGCTACTCTGATCAGGTCATCACCAATGTCATATTGTATTTTTGAAGCAGTATAATAGATTGCCGTATCATTCGCCAACGGCCCTCCTTCTCCCTTAACCACCTGAAAATCATTGGTCAATTCGACATAGGTCCCGTCAAATGGGCCTTGAAAGGAACTCAAATCAATGTCGTATTGCTTCCGGGATAAAGCCGGTTCTTCATTGAGCGCTTCCAACAAATCCTGTTCCAATTCCGGATCGACGGCAAAGATCGGTTCATCGGGTTTGACCCCGAACCGCTTTTTATATTCGGATAAGGAGATATCCAGTTCTTCAACCGTTAAGGACAGATAGAGGGGAATGTTCAGATCGCTTCTCTTCAAAACGGGAATGACGGGAACATTTCCTCTTCCTTCCAATAAACCTTGAATGATCATATATTCTTGGCTGCCTGTTTCAATTTTTCGATTCAAACCGGAAAAATCGATTCCCGTCAGCTTTCCTTCGCTTTCGGCATCAATGGCCACCAATAAATAATAATTTTGCGGCATCCGGATTCCCATAAAGCCTACCGTACTGTTCCTGGGCGCATAATACTCCACATATTCCATCGGTTTTCCTTCAAAATAAGTGACGACATTCGGCTCGCCGATCGGGTATTTATTTAATCCGTCCGATGTAAAGAAGCGCCAAGTAAATCTTGCCGGATGTTCCAAAAGGGGCAGCCCGACGGAGGTCCGATTTCCCGCAAAGTATCCCAACGAAGCGACAGGAGCCGCGATTTCAATATCCTTGTGTTTTTTTATTTCTTCCCATTCCGCAATGGAAATTCCGCCGGATCCGTCACCAATATAATTTTCCTCCACGACCCCCAGTTTCTTTTCAATGGGTGTCCTTGCACCGGCCGGACGGACCAAAATATCGTATGAACCTCTCCCGTATTGAGAAATCGTTTCTTCGACGGTTAATTTGGATTCCTTGGCAAAATACAAACCGAGGGGAACAATGGTGAAGATGCCGGCCATCGCCAGTATGGCCGCCATGGAATGCATTTTTCGATTGAATATCCGTTTCCAAGCCATTTTGATCATTTTTTATCATCCTACTTCCATTAATGTACCCTCTCTGAGCTGATAGGTGACATCCCCGAGATTTGCCACTTCTTGATCATGGGTAACGACAATAATGGTTTGTCCGCGCTGTTTGACCTTCCGCAATAAATCCGTCATTTGATTGCGGTTTTCGATATCCAAATTTCCGGTCGGTTCATCGCATAAAAGAAGATCCGGGCCGGCGATCAATGATCTTGCGATGGCCACCCGTTGTTTTTCCCCGCCGGACAAACCGGCAGGGAGCCGATGGAATAAATGCTCGTCGATGCCCACCTCCGATAAAAGCCGTTCCGCCTTGGCTCTCAGCTTCTTGTTGTCTTCGTCATAGATCAAAGGGAGCATGACATTATCGATCACCGAATAATGGGGAAGCAGTTTAAAGTCTTGAAAAATAAATCCGATATGTTTCCTTCGAAAATCGCACAATTGCTTTTCATTCAAGTTCAACAGCTCGACATCGTTGATCGTTACCGTTCCCGTTTCCGGCCGGATGATCCCGGCCAAACAATTTAAAAGGGTCGTTTTCCCGGCACCGGAAGGGCCCATGATGGTGACCCAGCTGCCCCTCGGAATATGAAGATGGATATCTTTTAATATCGTTTTTGCATACTTCCCATCATGAAAAGATTTGCTCAGATTTTTTGCGTCCAGCATGGCACTTCCCCCTCCTTCATCGGAAAATCCGTTTCGGTCCGTCGGTTGCGGTCTATAGTAAATTTTAAAATATTTGTTATTTTTTAACTATAAAAATTTTCGGTTCAAAAGAAGAAGGCTGTCCGGACGGTGGGCAGAACAACCTTTCTGGACAACCTTCTTCATATTTTTTACATGATCCGGATCGGTTTCTCCCGGTCCCCCCATGGTTTGCATGTTTCGTTTCCCCGGGCGCGGTTCGCATTCCGATTTTTCAAACGGCGGCCGGCGCATTCTGCGGCCACTTTTGTACGCCCATGCGGAACGCCGCGGATCAATTGCTTTTTGCAACACCGGCAAATTCCGCATATAAAGGCGAAACGCAACGATGTTACTTTTGTCCTAAACCAGGATGGCGATTCGTGTAAAAAAAAATGGGCAAATTTGCTTATTCCATTTTTATCCTCTTATTGGTATGATAATGGAAAAATTGCAAGTTGTACAAATATTCCGCAAAACATCTTTGAATCCCCGCCATTCGTTCCATTCCTTACACCACCGCGATCAGCCGAATGTGCCTGCATCTCCCGCAACACGAATATTCCCCGTGAAATCGGAGACCGGGATTTTTCGCTGCGGCTTGACATTTCTTAATTGAGAAGAGGTCTAAGGGGTCTTCCTGAAACAATGAAAGAATGGGATGAATTCAGACCAAAGAAAGGAAATGCCTATGGATATTTTTGCCCTGCATGATGTCCAAGTTCGGGTAAAGGAAAAAACGATTCTCCGCATCAAGGAAAAACCCATCCATATTTCCCGGGGCGATGTGGTCGGCATCATCGGTGAAAATGGCGCCGGAAAGACGACTCTCATCCGGGTGCTTCTTGACTTGATCAAATATGAGGGGAATGTGGAGCGAAACATCTCTTTCCGTTCCATCGGCGTACAAATGCAAAAAAACGGATTTTCCGGTTTGCTCAAAGTATATGAATTAATCAGCTTCATTTGCAATTCCTCGATCAAAAATCCGCAACTCGCAGAGAAAATGAAAGATTTTCAAATTGATCATCTGCTGCAGAAACGGGTGGAATCTTTGTCGGGCGGTGAACTTCAGCGTTTAACCTTGTTTCTTGTCCTCTATCGTGATCCCGAAGTATTGATCTTTGATGAAATTACGACCGGCTTGGACTATCAAAATCGCCAAATGGTATTAAAGTACTTGCAAAAAATAATGAATAACAAAACCGTATTGATCGTTACCCATTACTATGAAGAAATTGAAAAATTGGCGAATAAGCTGCTCATTCTCCATAAAGGAAAGTTAATGGATTATGACAGTGTCGACCGCCTTTTTGCAAAGTATGAAGTTTATTCGACCATCGCAATGAAAAAAGAGGAGTTCCCAAAAAATTGGAGCGAAAAGGCATATGAAACGGAGGATAAAGTGATTGTCATAAACGCCAGCCAAAAAGAGGAGGAAGAGCGGATCCGGATCATCCGCAAAAATAATTATACATACGATTACAAGAAAAGGGATTTCTATTCATTGTTCCATAAAATCATTGAACAGTGTGGTGCCGAATGAAATACATACGATACGGATTCATCGAACTTAAAGTGATATTGTTCCGTACGCCCATCGCCTTGTTTTTCAGCATCATTTTTCCCCTCATCATGATGGTCATCATCGTCGGAAGTACGGGAAATGTCGAAATCGGCGGCGGCTACCGTTTCATCGATAAGTATGCATTTATCGCCCTGGGCCTCGGGGCGATCCCGACTTGCCTCGTTTCCCTGCCGATTTCCATCGCCATCGAAAAAGAGATCGGGGCCTTTGAAAGATATGTTTTGTTCGGCATCAACCCGATCGGGATCATTTTGGCAAAAATGATTGCCCATTTTTTCATCACGATGATTCAATTTATGCTTGTCATCTTTTTCGGCCGGTTGGTTTTTGATCTGCGATTGCTGCCGTTCGATTATTTCCTTTCCTTTATCCTGCATTTCAGTTTATGCATCCTCGTATTGCTCCAGATGGGCGTATTGTTTGTCAACTTGTTCCATCGGGTTCAAGTCGTCCAAATCACCGGAATGTTTTTTATGTTTCTATTGTTGGCGCTCACCGGGGGAATCGCCGACTACTCCACGTTGCCTGAAGGAATCAGAAATGTGATGGCTTATGTCCCGGTCACCTATTTGATGAATGATTTTTACAAAATCTGGTTCCTGGAAACGAAATTCCTCCCCCATTATCTCGCATTGGCCGCCATTTACATCATCGCATTATCCGTCCTCAACATGTTTGCAATCTACAGGAACTATGCCTTTTTATTGGCAAAGGACAAAAAAGGGGGGCCGATGGGCCACTTCCATGAACATCCGTTCAACGAAAGGAGGTGATCGGATGAATGTAAAAAAAGTGGAGTTAAAAAATCATAGCTTTATGACCGAAGACCACCGCTTGGAATCGTTGCATTTCGCAGCCGGCTCCTGTTCCTGCTCTTGTTCCTGCTCCTGTTCTTGCTGTTGCTCTTCATCATCCTAATGCCGATTGCAGAAAAAATTCGGGACGGTGGCCTTTGCCGCCGTCCCGACAGCAAAAATGCATATCGAATTTTCGGGGTGACGATTGGATGAACTTAAAAAGACTGTCCGTTTCTTTTCTCCTGTCCCTTGTCATTACTTTTCTATTTTTCGCCCTGCTCATCACCTACCACTATTCAAAAATTGATTTGTCATCATTGAAAGAAACGCAAAGTTTTTCCTTATTCGGCTTGGAATACTATCGGATCGAAGTCGGCGAAGAGGATCCGAAAGGGATCCCGAACAGCTTTAACATGTCTTTATTCGGTGTCGTGTTAGGAATCTTGCTGTTTTTTGTTTTGGAGCTGCAAAGCAAAAAAAGATCGTCGAAAAGGTGAAGGGACGATGGCTGTAAATAAAGGGTATTTGAACTTGCATAGCCTGATCTATGATGACCGCGCAAACATCGCCAACCTGTCAAATGAAAAACTTTTTTCAAGCGTGCTGAACGGCTATGCCCATTCCAACGCTTTCGATTACTTGCTGAATCTTAACAGCATACGATTGACGGATATACGCTCGCTCGGATTTTTTAACGAATCGGGCCTGGCCGACACGATCAATGAACATCGGAGCAAAGAAGAATTAACGGAAGGGAAAAAAGTTTACAAACTTCCCGATCCCAAAAAAGTCAGGGCGAACCTCCTCGAAATCCTGGAAAACAGGCAAAGCGTCAGACATTTTTCGGGACAAAGGATGGAGCAAAGGGAATTGTCCGCCCTCCTAAAATATGCCGTCGGATTGAAAGATCGGAAAATTGGAAATCCGAACCCGCATCGCAGATATTACAGCTCCGGCGGCGCACTCTATCCGGTCTCCGTTTTCGTCTACATCCATAATGTCGAATATATGAAAAACGGCGTTTATTTGTATCAGCCATATTCGCATTCCCTTTTACTGACGACGGATCATTTCAGCGCGGAAGCGTTTTTATCCGACAATGTCCTCGATACCCAAAATTGCAATCTCATCCTTTTGTTCCGATACGAAATAAACAGAAACTACCTCAAGTATGGCGAATTGGCCTTGCTTTTGGCATTGATCGAAACAGGAATCATGGCGGAAAACGTTCATCTGTTATCCAATGCTTTGACCTATTCTTCATGCGATGCCGCCGGTTTCAACAAGAGGTATGCGGAGGAACGGTTACGGCTGGACGGGATCAATTCCCATATCATTCATTCCTTGGTTGTCGGAAAGGAGAGATAAGCATGACGGTCACATTTGTCAAGGCCGGAGATTTGCGTGTGCGGAGAACGGACAAAGAATTGATCCTGAAAAAGGGAGTCATACACGCTTCCGAGATAACCATTGATTTGGAAAACAGCGCAAAGACATTCCTGGACATGTTGGAAGATCTGATCTCAGGCAATGAGGTATCCGTCGAAAGAAACAATATTTATTACCAGGATTTCATGACGTTATATAATTATGGATTTATTGCCTGCTCATTAAAGAAAACCGGCAATCTTTTATTATTGGCGGAAGAAGAAGTGCCGATCGGGCCGCTGAATCACATTTTAACCGGCATTCGCGTAGAAAAACGAAAGGAGTATATCAGCGACGGGGAAATCCAATCCATTCAATCCGGTACCGATTTCATCAAAGAGGGTGAACTTGCAAACAAATTCAAGCGGCTCTTCAATCCGTATAATCAAATTTATTATCTCGCTCCATTAAATTCACTCTACAAAATACGGGCGTTCAATAAACTCATGCTGATGATACAAAAACCTTTCTTTTTAGGTCTTGCAGATAATGAAAATATTTTTATTACGGGAATTCATCCTAAAATAACCGGATGTTTCGAATGTTTTGAGAAGAAAATCATGGCCAAATTGGAATTTCGCGAAATCCGTGAAGCCGGGGGGCAAGGTTCCGTCAGCCCTTCGGAATTGCTGATGATTGCCGGCATTTTGCAAAAAAATATGGAGCAAACGGAAGTGAACGGAATCTCCATGTTAATGGGAAATGTCCTTTATTTTTATTTGCCCAACTTCGAATATTCCTTCGATTTTAACAGGAGAACAATATTATGCAACACTTGCGCCGGATTGAACGAAATACACTTTGAAGAACAAAACGTAAGGTCCTTGAATATGTTAAAGGAGTTCGAATACATATGAAAGCTTTGTTAACCAAAGAATATATTGATCTCAGAATCGATCATTTTAAAGGAAAGGTATTCGGCTTATGGAAAAAGCCGGAATTCTACCATCGGTTAGGTTCCTATCCGTTGCCCAAATTCAAATTGATCACCTCATCGTTTCCGAATTTCGAAAAAATTGTGTATCAAACCGATCATGTTCATTTTACCTTTCATTTAAGCGGTTACGGAATGCTGCAAAACGAAGCGCGGATGGCCTTCCTCGGCGAATCCGCGGAACGTTTCGCATACGCTTCCCAATATTCCGTATTAAATAAGCGGATCGTCTTTGATTCCTATGAAAACTTAATGAAAAAGCGGAAAGATCATGAATTGGTCTGCCCGTTGGATTATATAAATATCCATTATGACCGGGGACATGACCATCATATCGAAAAAACGGACAAAATATCATGGTTGAAAATGCACTCCTTAATAAAAAGCGGCCACTTTGTTTATATCCCCTTTCAGATGGTCGTATCCGGCGCCTCCAAAATGCTTCCGAACGAAAAACATCCGATTATCAATGCGGTTTCAACGGGTACCGCATCCCATGAAACATTTGTCCAAAGCTTGGAAAATGCCATTATTGAAAGCATGCAATTGGACTCGTTCAATATTCACTGGTATGGAGGGATCCGCGGCGAGGATATCACGGAATCACACAAGGACATACTGGAAAAGGTTTTTGGGGAGAACGGTGATTTTTTTGAAATGTTCACGGTAAAATTTACGGATCTCTCATTCGATAAACCGATCTTTATCGCCATGTGTGAAATCTTTTCGGAACATTCCCATTTGCCGAAATACACGGTGGGTATCCAAGGGGCCTATTCGATGCGGAAAGCGATTTACCGGTCATTAATGGAGACGTTGGCGATATTGGAGTATAACCTGAATGTATGTTGGGCGGATCCGGACAGATTCAAAAACAGCGTCTCATTAAGCATCTTCGACAATCTCGATGATAATGTCATTTATTATTCCAGGACGGGGAAACCCGGGTTGAAATTCACTCCATACGTCTTTCGACCCGTTCCTAAAGTGAAGAATATCAAAGAGTTGTTGGATTCCTTGAAACGATACAGCATTTATGCGGGAGTGGCAGATATTACCCCTGCCGATTTTATCGGCTGCAATCAAGTGATATGCAGGGTGGTGATCCCCGAATTGATTCCGCTGTGCATTCCAAGTTTTCCACAATCAAATCATCCCAAATACCGTGCGCTATTCGGTGTAGTCAATGATCATCCGCACCCTCTTCCTTAAATTTTTAAATCTATTGATTCTTTTTCCCGGGATCGTGTATTTGATTGTGGAAAAATGGTTGAAAAGAAAAATCGGAACGACCGATAAATACGTTTTATCTTTGTCCGTCGTCTGCCTGATCGGTTCAATCGTCCATATGGACCCGTATTTTTTTGGCATAGCGGGCATTTCATTGCTGGCGGTCTTTCAGGTTTTTATTGAAACAAAATCCGCAAACCTGATCCGGGCCGAACTTCTGAAAAAAAAATTTTTAATTTGCACTTTGATCGTCATCCCCGTATTGGAAGAATTCATTTTCAGATATATGATTTATCGGCTGCTGCTTTCCCGGGAAATCCCCGATCATTTTTATGTCATTCTTTCTTCGCTGACGTTCGCCTTTCTCCATTATTATAAGTTAAAGGAAAAAAGTTTTTATAAATTCGTTTTCGGCGTCGTCTTGGCCGTCATATTCTTACTGAGCAAAAATCTTTTTATGACGATCTTTGTCCATATCGCATTTAACGTACTCGTTTATTTGATCAAATATACGGAGTCCTACCGGGGTTTTGAATGATCCCCGCCCGGGTCGGTCGGGGCCGCGGCTGATCCCGCGGGATCATAAACGCCTTTTGAATCCTCCCCGTCCGGGCCCATCATGGCCGCATTTCACCGATAGGGAATGGATGCCTTGATCCGCGATCCTTTGAAAAATCTCCTTTAGAATAAACGGCGATCTCCGGATCGGCCGGCGAAAATCGGGATCCAAGCGGAAGTTAGTCTCCTTTCCAATCTTTTCAGCCCGTTGAAAATCATAAAATTCGGACGCCATCATTCTCCGCCCTTGTCCGGCCCGGCGATGCCCCTCATCCCTGCCGCGCAGCCGCCCATGCCCCATTTCGCTTTCATTCCGGGGGGATTGCCAGTGCGCATCTTCGATGAAGACGCCGCAGCAAAAAATTTGCCGAGCAAGTTGCGGCCGTTTTCGAAAAAGCGGCTCGCCCCTTCCATGAAACCGCGCCTTCGAAGGGGCGGGTATCGGCCGCTCCCGGCCCGTAAAGGGGACAGCCATTGGGCATCGCGGC
>JGI1652J44930_10000901_pt1 | contig 11437 bp, 12 predicted proteins | sample NewIslsDNAsample_FD_44930 | JGI IMG/M metagenome (IMG submission 44930)
ATTCCATGCCCGTCATCCAAAGCAACCAGATAGCTCACTCTTTGTCCCCCCCTGATTTGTCATCAAGAAAAAATTTACTCTCCGTTGTTGGGTTGTTTAAGATCCCGAGAACAACCAACAACGATACCAAAGCCAAAAGAAATTCTTTAATCGCTCCCCAAGTTTCAGGCAGGATCGATACTCCAAACGACTCCAAAACAATTGGGATGAACGAAATGAGACTGATCCAAAACCCAGCATTTTTCAAACGATCAACAANGGACATANCAATCGCTCCTATCCNCCTATTTTTCAAGGACAAACAACAAAATCCCAATCGATTCCGTGATGCAAAGCAAAAACACTCCCCAAAAACGGGTCTCGAATTTTTTTAGCTGAGAAGCATAATTTTGCTCAATCCGCAAGATGTTCTCTCNCAGTTGATCTGCAACTGTTTCCAGTACCTCGACTTTTGTTCCAACTGCATCTAAACGCTCATCAAGTTTTGAAATTAAGTCATTGATGTGTTTCATGTTGTCAACAGATTGAATCGGAATCTCCTCCTTTTGATCTTAGCCCAAATTCTCTCATAATATTGAGCAAAACTCAATAAAAGGAGCAAAAAAATACAACTCATCCTAGATAGAAAAACCTGTAATTCCGTTGTAACCAACCCTATACGCAACGACGTTTACATACAAAGTCCCCGAGCTAATGTTCTGGAATGGTCGAATTGCCAAGGTGCAACCGTTTATATTCGCGCTCACTACCCCAACGTGAAACCGTCCAGCATTGCTTTCATAAGGAGTCGCCTGTACATTTATTCGTCCTGGTCCTGTACGAAATGGTTTATCCCACACGATCGATCCAGTGTAAACATTCCCTGCAGTCAATCCGCTATGGGTAATGTTTACATATGAATGCTGGATCTGAGGATTGGCTTCCACGCCATAAACATCCATTGGACAACTTAGTAACTGATCCTGAGTCGCAAGCTCGTCATATGTTCCCTGAGTAGAAATAATCTCAATTCCGTTTGTCATCGTATAGCTCATTTGGGCTTGAATGAATAGCCGAATCCTTGCCGTTCCTGGCGGAAACTCGACTTTGTAGGTAAGCAAAAGCTCCTCTTGAAACGTCGCAAATTGATCGGTTAGGTAACGATCTTCTAGACGGTTTCCGTTTTCATCCCAGCAGTATATATAGATCCGCACATTCTTAGGAGTCGAACCCCCAACTAGATTCGTACGATACCTAGCTTGGATCGTTGCCCTTGGATGATAAACGTCCAGATACTGAGAAATCCCCGTATAATTCATTCCGCTAGTAGTATCAATTTCAATCCTTTTAGTAGACGGATTATATCTTGCTCCATCAGCAAGTGTCCAGTCATTTGCACTTGGAGCTAGATCAAAGGTTGGGTTTTTAACAAAGTTTGTTATCACCTTGTTTCCTTTGATTAGTGCTCCTGCATCAGACGCATCAGGAGTCGAATAAACCTCAAGGCTCCCGCCTTTGATTGTAATATCCCCTCCACGGATCGAGACGCGCCCTTCATCATCACCGATTTCTACTGAATCCGTTCTGATTCTTCCAGTGCTGATCGCATCGGCTATCACGTGTTCCCCAGTAATAAACGTTCGCCAATTCCAATCACCGTTTGGGAGTTTACTATTCGCAATGGCTAAAGCTCCACCTTTTAACTGGATCGCCTGGTCTGGAGGATTGTCGATCGAATCCTTGGGGCGATTCGTCACTAGGATCCCGTCTTTGTCGCTAATATAAACAAAGCCCGTTCTTGCCTCAAAATTCACTCGTTCTAGATCCATCAATCCTTCCANCCAACCAATCGGATCCCCTTGACCAAGTTTATTTCTCACCTGCTCCTCGATCCGACGAACCAAATCCGACAGGTTNCCCTGCGGTTGCCCAAGCGTGATCCGTGTATTCTCAGGTGCAATCAGGTCACGCTCGATCTTTACAACCCGCACACCAACTTCAAACTTGGTTGCAAAGTGCCGATCGATCACATAAACCGTATCACCCAAGCGAATCGCTTCATGCTTGTATTCATCTGCCGAGACTTGCTCCAGATCGATCGCGTCCAACTCATAGGTAACCAGTGGCTGTTTTAATTGTTGCAGTTGCTCCCAAGTTTCTCTTAGAAGTTTCTCAGGATCGTCTTGTTCTTCGTTGACATAAACACCCATCCGGTGTCGCTTGGATCCGTCGGGGTTCAGATGTCCCCAAACTTGCAACGCGTCCGGATCCCCAATCCATTCCTGACCCAATGGCTTATCAGCAGGGTCACCATTAGCAACTGACCATTCCACATCGGCGAAGGTTATACGTCGACCATAACCCTCACTATCTGTTTCTTCTCCTCGTCCACGACCATACAACGCAGTTTTTAGCTGTTTTGTATCAATTGTGCGCTTTACATTGATTAGATCCTTACCATATTCGAACCTCTTCCCAGTAGAAGCTCCAAGCTGAGCAAACAAATCGACATACCGTCCTGTGATCCGGTTCCTAATCGTGTCCATCGTGACGCGAAATCGGAGTTCTCCTCCCCAGGCTTCAATGACCTTTGTCAAACCAGCCATAACCGATTCATAGTAGACGTTGGTGGACGCAATACCCAAATCATCCACATGACCGACCTGCCAATTGGAACCCGCCAGAATGCGAGACAAAGCATCATCAGCAGTAGTATCAAAAGGTCTCACGTCTTCGACAACGACATCGTTTAGTTCAGTAACCGCCAAATCCTCACAATAAAATCGACGATTGAATGTCTCGTTATGCACTTCCTCGTCTTCCATAATCATAAATGGTCGAAAGATGTTATCCATGTCTTTCAAAACAACAATATCTCCGCTCTGGATCCGTCCACTATTCTCATGGTTCGAAGGAATTTCAAAGGTGAGATAAGAGCCTTTGTTAATTTCTTCAGCGAGCGTACAAGCAAGAAGCGGCAGTCCATTTTCACTGCCCACATTCACGACTGCCGTCAAATTCTCATCGCGAAAGACATACAATGTCGGATTCACACGAATCGCTCCCTCCATACAAACTCAACCATTGCAGATCCTTCAGGACTGATTACAAAGTCATTAACTCCTTCCACGAAATAGAGAAAATCCGATTCAATAGACAGGAGATTTAATGCATTTACCCCGTTGAGTTTAACAACCCCTTTCACGCAATCAATCACCAGTTGATCCACACCAGCAATAAAGTCGCTATTGAACAGTAACCGACTACCAGTCTGCATGTGAACAATCTCAAATGGCTGCGTATCAAAATCGATGTCCTGCAGAAATTCTACAGTAATTACAGGGTAGCTCTTGGCTGAACCATTGTATATGATTTGACCACCACCAGCACCAGATACCGAGTACAGTACCCGATGCAAAATAGGAGAAATTCTCTTTGTCGGAGACTTTAGCACCTGGCGGCAAAATACTCGCTTGTCTAGCAGTGAATTGTCACCCGGAACGATACCTGGAATCTTCGATGGGTTTATTTCAACTTTTGTCCAGTTCCCAGTTGGTGAAGTTTGGTCAGTTACTTCCACATAAACCTCCACATCGCTCGTCCCGTCTGGTGTTGTGTCCCAGCCGATGTAAGAATCGCCAATGTCCTCAAGTTGCGATAGATCAAGATACTCACCACCGATCCGCTCGCCTTGATCATGGAACCCCGAAATCAGTTCATACTCGTAACTGAATACTTTGGGTGTAATCGTTGGATCATTTGTTGATAGATCGAATTTGACTTTTAAATCAGCCGACGACAGGTCGGTTGTTGGCGTAATCCCAGGGATTGGATCTCCTTTGTTCACTGTCTGCCACGATCCGCCAGAAAATGAAACCGAACAGGTGACGCTCGTACCGCTGGGGACATGGTCATCCCAAGTAATCGATGTCTGGGATGCTTTCCCAACCTGCTGGATCCCTGCGTCTGCATCGGATTCAAAGGATCCACTTGTCTGATAGCTTGAAATTTGCCCATCAACCGATGCAGTTATTGGGCTAACGTTCGGGGTTGTCAATTCCTCATCTATGGCATACGCAGACAAAGTGACTCGGAACCGTGCCTGAACACCAGTCAAATTATCGCCAGAATTTAGATATGGCAGTGGATCTCCATCATTAACCACTTGGTAGCCTTGCCAAGCACCGTTCTTATAAATGTCGACTTCTACAGTTACTGATGATTCAAAACCAGTAAATATCGATCCAGTCTGAGCAGTGAAGTTAATTTCACTATCGGTGTAAAGATTGCTTGTACCGTCCAACGGTATCGGGTCGCTTGTATAGGTCGCAACAGTGGGAAAAGGATAACTTGACTGCTGGTAGGTCGTTCTTGCTTCACTCACCATCCCAAAGTAAGCAAGATCGAGCTTCGCCTGCCAAGCCTGGTCAGTGAAGAACTGAACTCTGTCTGTAAGGCTTGTATTAGTTCCGGTCAGACTGCCTTGTCGTACACCGTTGATATACCAATCCGCCTGCGACGAATTATGCACCACAATTCGTCCAAAACACCATTGACCACCAGTATCACCGAGTTGTGCGGCAAACATCCTGCCGTCATATATAACCCTTGCATCAACTCGGACAGGGTTCGATGCATTCGGATCCGATGCGCTCAACCGATAAACAAAATCAACCGTAACTGGAAATGTAAACGTAGCGGTCATCCTACGGATTGCGCCATCCATATCGAGCGCATCCATTGTGTAATACCCTGCGTTTTGGGTGAAAGTGACCGTACCAGGATCGGCTGGATCAGTATACAACTGCCAATCGTTGACTGTGTCCACGTTATTCATGAAGTCTAGCGCATTGCTGGAATAACTAGGAAGATTATTCATCACAAGTACCATCTCAAAAGGGTCAAAAATACACCCATCCAAGGTTCCAGTCAAATAGTTGATGTCATAAACATCCTGATGTGGAGTATAAGATGCGCTAAGGATCAAATCGTTATTACTATCCGCAGTGGTATCTGAGTGCGTTCCTCCCGTCGAGAAGTCGGTTACATTTTTAGAATAATTTTGCCCTTCACGATCCAAGATGACTGCATTATCAAGCAATACCAAATTCGTGAGAGTTCCATTTTGAAACTCTGCAGTCGTGTCGACATCCTGCTCGACTTTTGGGATCCCTGCAATGGTTTGGCTCTGCTCTTCCCCCAACGCAAACGGATCCACAATGATAAACGTTAAAGTTGTTTTCCCAATACCGATAATCTCGTCAAGATTGGTATCCCCTGACAAGACCGCCATGTACGTTTTATCAGGCTCATAGCTATAAACAAGCGGCTTAGGCGTTTCCGTCAATAACCACTTTGCAAGCTCCCGCTTTTGAGCAGCTAACGTCTCTCGATCATACCCCTTGACTGTAATTTCAATCTGATGCGTCAGTGGCTCAAGATCACGTCCATAATGATACGCTCCATCACGTCCGACCACTGTCTGGATTCGTTGCCTTACAGGTGGCAACAACGACGTTGTGATCTTGTTGATTTTTAGAAAATCAAAACTCTCCGATGAGACTCCATTAAAAGTAAAACTAGACACTGGATCACCTCGTTAAAAACCTTTCATTTTGCCGCTGTATTCGGTAAAGCTCTTCGCTGATCGTCTGAGCTAGTTGCCGTATATCATCATCACTCCTTACAACTGGATTATTTACGATAACCTGCGGAGCAAATGGCGCATTTGTCGCTGGTTGTATTGCTCCCACATCTTGGTTAAGCCTGGTCTGGATTTGACTCAAACCAGCATTAACCGTAGATAGTGCAGGTTGCAAACCTCTCTCCATTTTGCTGGCAAAAGTTGGAAAGAATGACTCACCTGATTTATCTAGGTCGGAGAGTGGTCCAACTTTTGCAGGAGAGAAGGGAAGGTAACTACGAATTTTACTCATTCCACTTTTCACTGCATTAATTGCCGCATTCAATCCCCGTCTAATTCCATCAGCTAGTGAATTTAATAAGCTTTTTCCAGCATTTAGAAAGCTCGTTGCGTAACTTTTTACCGTCGATATTGCACTAGACAAACCATTGCTTATAATGCTCCGAACTCGATTAATCGCACCACTGACTGTGCTAGTAATTGAGTTGAAACGAGAAGTGAACCAATTTGCTATTTTGGAAAGGAAGGAAGTTACTCCACTTGAAATGCTATTCCAGGTTTTTGTGAAGTAGGGTATCAATTTTCCGCCAAATTTTGTGATCACGCCAAAGATGCGACCGACAAACCAAACCTGTGCAAGGTTCCAGACAAGAGTAAGCGCGTTTGAAAATAAATCCTTAACTCCGTCCCATAATTTCGACCAATTCCCTGTAAACAAAGCTGCAAAAATTTGGATGATCGAAAGAATAACCCCAATGGCTCCAGAAATAATACCTTTGATATTCTCCCAAACACCAACAATTAGGATCTCGATCCCTTTCCAAATCACCTGCATGATCGACCAGATGACCGTTAACGCTCCGCCAATAATTGTTGAAATGAAGCTCCAAACTGCCTGGATAACTTGAGTGATCATCGCTCCATTTTCATTCCACCAGTCCTGGATCCGTTGCCATTGCTCAACAACAAAGTCAACGATTGCCTGTACAGCAGGTTGTAAATAGGCAACGAGTTGCTGAAAACCTGCTTGAATCATGCTCCAAGCTTGATTCACTAGATTCCTAAATGCGTCAATTTTGGCGTAAGCTACAGCTAATATCCCGATAACTGCTACCACTCCACCGACAATGCCTAGTAACGTCCCGACTCCAATGCCAAGTGCAGCAGCCACAGACGACAAACCCGCCATAGCTTGCCCTACAAAGCCAACCGCCATCACAACTGGTCCGATTGCCGCAACCAGTACACCGAATAAAGCAATGACTTGTTGTACTCCCGTAGGTAATGCATTAAACACATTGCTCAATCCTTGCACCATACTCACCAAAGGAGGGAGTGCCTTATTTGCCAACTCAAGAAGTGCTGTCCCAAGTGGAACTAATGCATCCTTAAACTGCCGCCAAGCGGCTGTGAGTTTCTGTGACTCTTCAGCTTTTTTGTTCATTTTGTCCATTGCACCAGATACACCGTCGAGTTGTCCTCCAATATTTCCTAGCGACAACATTGCATCTCTTCCAAGGTCTTCCCATTTCGTACCGTAAAGATCGACCCCTATCTGGTTTGCTTTGACTTTATCATCCATCCGCGAAAGGTCAGCAATGACTGCGTTGTGTACATCCTTCACCGTCGCCTCTCCTGCTTGATATCGTCGCCATACTTCCTGAGTGGACTCAGATAGCTGAGCAAAAGCTTCCTCCGTCGTTTTCGATCCATCCTGTACACGAATTCCAAATTCCTTGATCGCGTCGTTGATGTAATCGAGATTATAAACTCCTGCTTTTGCTCCCTGGATCAGCAGTTGGAACATCTCATCGGCAGAAAAGCCTGCCTGCGCAAATAACGGTGAATACTCCGCAATATTGTCGAACATCTCCTTCGAAAAGTTCAAACCTTTCTGCGCACCAACCGCCATAAGATTAAATGCATGGTCGGCATCAACACCAAATACCGTCATAATGTTTGATCCAGCACGGATAACCTCGTTAACGTCCGTGTCGAACGTTTTCGCCAAGTTGAGTGCCGAAGTGGTCACCTTCTGCAAATCTTGGTCATTCAAACCTTTGATGTATTGCCTCGTCTGAATCAATGCCTTAGAAACATCTTCAAGAGACTCGCCAAACCCTTTGTTATAGATATCCCGTGCTGTTTGGGTTAGCTTTCTCGCTTCAGCATCGGTTACACCTAAGCTGTTCTGGATCAAAACCTGCGCATGTTTGACGTCGTTTGCTGCTACGATCGCAGCTCCGCCCATTGCCATAAGAGGTAAGGTCAAGGCTCCAGTTAGCGATTGCCCGATCCCTTGAAGACGGTCTGCTGATCCCTGAAGTCGATTTGTAAACGAGTTAAAGTCCTTCTCTGCCTGCCGTGTATCCAGATCCGTTTCAATCACAATCCTACCGTCTGCCATTCGGGTTCCCTCCTTTCTTCGATGGTTTCAATTGATCAATGAATCCAGCTATTCGATTGTCTAATGCCTTGAGTTGTGCCTCTTTCGTTTGACCAATCGGTCGCAAACGATAAAGCCGCTTCAATCTCATCAATTGCCTGCGTTCTTCCTGGTTGTGCTTGGTTGGCTTCGGGACTTTCGCAGTACGGATCCCAACCACGCGTCCGAATTTCGACTCCTCACTCAAGGAAGAAAGAAGTGCTACAAACTTCTTCCAGTGCAGCTTTCCCTGCTGCTCAAACAAATCGATCCCGTAATCATACATAAACGATGCATAAATGTACTTCGCATCCTGCTCAAAATCAAAGACAGGCTCTCCATCATCCTGCGCGAGTGATTCTCCGTCAAAGATAAACTGCTCATAGATCGCAGATACAATCTTTGTTTTCGTAAGAATATCTAAGTCGATAATATCCTCGTAGTTTTCAACGAACATCTCGCACTGAATGTCAATCTTTTCCGCTTGCGAGAAACTATCATCCATCTGAAGCTCACGAGCGCGNAGNACAACATCAAAGGCAAGGTTTAGGCGAAGTGTTAGGTCGCCATAGACCAGAATATTGTTTTCAAGATCATCGGTCAGTCTCATTTTTTCACGTATTTCTCACGAGAAGACTGTTTTTTCAGTTGGATTTTTTCAACCACAAACTCCATAACGACCTCTATCACTTTGCCCAAATTNACCATGCTGCGATGCGTGGACTCATAAATCTTTTTGTAAGATCCCTCACCAAACAATGTATCCAACAACTCCTCGATCACTTTCAGTTGTTCGGTTCGGATCCGCTGTTGTTCTTCATAGCTAAGCTTGGATACATCGAGCTTGGACGACTGCATCGCCATCTCGTTATACTTGGCAAACTTCCGTTCAAGCTCCAACAACGTATCGTCGTCCCAACGTGCGGTATAGATNTCACCTCCAATTTCAAACTCTTGAGTCGGCTTCTCGATATCAATCCGAATAACGCCCATAATTTTCCCTCCTGTGATAAAAAAGAGGAGCCGAAACCCCTCTTTTACTCAATTGTCGTTACAGCAATCGGTTCAGAGTGTATCGATTCGACAACAACATTCGTAGCAAATTCCACTTTTGCAACGACATCAAAATGGTATTCAGTATTGCTTTCCAGGTCTGTGACGCTATAAGAGGTCGTAGAAATGTCGCTTNCGATTTTTACACCATCCTGATAGACATCGTAGGTGACAGTCGTACCGTCAGGAACATCAATAGCGTCCCAACTTAGATCTGCTCCAGTCGCCGTGATATTGCTANCGGTTAAGTTCGCAGGTGGCTCTACATGGATCACTTCAGGACGACCATTGAAGTGGATTTCAACCTCGATTTCCCGTTTTTCGTTTGCTCCTCCAGATCCGCCAGTNATACCAGCAAGAGTAACGTCTCCACGAATCACTGTCCCATTCGGCTCGACAATGTATAGNTCAGTTTCACGTTCACGACCAATTCCAATCTGACGACTAAAGATCCAATCTTGAACAGGATCGCCAAAGTAGCGATGACCAGAGAAAGTGATTGTGTACTGCGCACCCATGACTGTTGATGTGGAAAATCCGTCGCCATCTAAATATGCGGTTTGATCCACCTCTGGATTATCACCAGGTTCAAAACTAGAAAAACCCCGTGCCAAACGCTCGTAATAATCATTTGGATCACCTGGTCTTTTTAGATTTAGATAGAAACGGTACTTAGAGCCAACCAGCAAACCCGCATCTTGATCATAAGCCATTCATAACCCTCCTAAACGAATAATTCAGCATCAAAGATGGCTGTGTAAGCATATCCTTCGCTAGTTTTCTCGACGAAGTTCGTCGTCGTTGTTGCGTCGATCCTAACTAAATCAAACGATCCGTCCTCGCTTTTGATTGCTCCATTTGTTGCTCCATCCAAAAGTGACTCGATCGCCTGACAAGTCCCAATCGCAACCCGTTGATCCTCATGCCTCACATAAATCTGAAACCCGCAATAATAAACCCGCTGACCGTCCAAAAGTTTGTCAGGAGATGGACTCGGTGCTAGCGCAATCGATACATCATTTGAATTTTTTAGCAACCCAACCGAAAGGTATGGACGATCGAATGCCGATAAATCCACATTCTCCTCAACAAATGATTTAACACGATCGAGAAAATCCATAGCGCATCCCCTAAATGTACTTCTTCTTCAATTGCTCGAGCATTTTCTTCCATTGATTCAGATGCCGTGCTCTTGCTCGCCGAAACCACAAACCTCCAGCATTTGGGTTCTTGTCCTTGGAAAAGTTATACTGCGGGTTATAGTACAAACGCCTAGCATATGGAGTATCCCAAATAATCCGTCCGCTNCCAAAACGAGTACTACGTATGCTGGATCGAATAAGCTCTCCTGTGTCTTCTGGTGCGTATTTGTTGCTATCCTTAAGAATCTGCTCGTCAAGCACCTTCTGCCCCATTTCCCGGAACTTCCTGATTTTCTCAGGAACACCTTTCACATCTACTTTNACTCTCATGTCAATGTCACCTCAAGGTGATGGACAACATCAGAATCCGCATAAAACTCATCGACGCTCGATACCTCATACCGTCTACCGTTAAACGTTATCCTTGATCGCTCTACAGGACGAAGAAAGGGAGAAGAGTGCCGTCGATCTAGGAAAAGTAAGGTAGATCCTTCAATATCCTCTCGAATGTTTGATCGTGCAATGGCTGACTTTGGCTCGACTCGTACATTTTTGATCTCGATTGGATCAGCGAAAGAATCACCATATCCATCGTCTTCCTTGTACTCCTCATACGTCACNGAATGGATCAATAACCGCTTTGGAATCGGTCGAANCATTAGCACCAACCCCGAAACATTTCAATCGCTTGATTCAACAAGCCAGTAGACGAAAGACAGCCAAGTGCTGAAGGACTCAATCGACTAATGTTTCGCGCAGATCCGTTCAATGGCTCACTTCCACCACCACTGTAACTAAAAGCACCAACCGTCACGCTCGTCATCGAACCGTCAGTACCTGCATCAACCTCAGAAGACCCGCCATTTACAATGTAATACTCTACCTGATAGGCAGTAGCTTTTTTCACTTGATCTTGGATAAAAAGCGGCAGTTTGCTAAAGTCGACATTATGAAGCTTGTAGCNCGTCGCTTGGTCAACAAGATCAGAAGCCCGATCAATAAGTCGATCTAGCTCCTCAGTAGAGCTAGCAGGTTCGCCCTGGAATTCGTTGTTATAGTATTCAGCATCGATATAAGGCATCCGCTTTGCCTCCCTATTTGCGACATACTTATCGCCTCACTTGGAGCCTTTCTTTGATTTCAACTTCTTAATCTCGGCTTTTGCCTTCTCAAGCTCTTCAACGACTTTGTTGT
>JGI1652J44930_10000902_pt1 | contig 11430 bp, 7 predicted proteins | sample NewIslsDNAsample_FD_44930 | JGI IMG/M metagenome (IMG submission 44930)
TAGACGAGAAAATAGAGAAGCCCCGGCAAAATCAGCAGGTAGAGATGCCAGTGACGGTAAAGGGGACGGGTCCTGCGCCGCTTGACCGCCTTGACCCTCCTGCCGATTTCGGGGCCCGTCCCGGTTGGTTTCCGGATTTCCATGCCTCCACCCCCTCAGGACGAAACGGTTTCTCCCCGCAGCACCCGCAGACCGGCCCCGATGCATCCCGCCCTCTCCCCCAGGGTCGTGAGGGACAACCGCTCAAGCGACGGACGCTGTTCGGGGATGACCAAGGATTCCAAGCGTCGGCGGATTTCATCCAGCAGGAACGGATTGCGGTGGATCACTCCTCCCCCCAGCACCAGCCGGTGGGGATCCAACAGGCAGATAATCGCGTACAATCCCCGGGCCCACGCTTCGATCACCTCGTCCATCGCCGCAACCATCCGGGGATCGCCCTCCCGGAAGCGGCGCATCGCCCGCCTGGAAGCTTCCGGTCCTTTCCCGCCCGCAAGCCTTCCGATCGCCGGACCCGCCGCCTTCTTCTCCAGCCGGCCCCCCTCCCCGGAAAAAACCGCCAGGCCGATTTCTCCGGAAAAACCCGCTCCCCGGAGAATCCGCCCGCGATGGATGGTGCAGCAGGCGATCCCGGTGCTGATCGTGAAATAGACGAAGGTCTCCTCCACCGATCCCCCCCGTTTCATCCACTCCCCGTGGGCGGCCATGCACACATCGTTGTCCAGCACCACCGGGACGGGGATCTCCTCCCGGATCCGATCCGCCAAGGGGAAATGGCGCCAGGGGAGATTGTTCTGCATGACCGCCACCCCCTTCTCCCGGTCCACTTTTCCCGGAACGCCGACGCCGATCCCGCGGATGCCGGCGGGCGACACCCCCGCCTCCGACATCACTTCCCGGATGGCCCTCATCACCTGCCGAAACATCTCGTCGCCGTCTTCGGAAGCGCTGGGCAGTTCCGCGTAATGCAGGCATTCCCCGGCGGCGCTGACCAGACCGGCGGCCACTTTCGTTCCTCCGATATCCACCCCCAGAGCCACTTCCACGCCGCTTCCCCCCTCAGGACTGTTTTTTTTCGGCCCCTGCCCAACCCGCTTTGGGGGCGGCGGCCGTCGGATCGATCGAACGGAAGGTGCGAAGGGAAAACGCCATGACCACCGTGGCGGGAAGGCTCACCGCGAACACCGGAAGGGTGCCGGGCAGCCACGACATGGCGGCGCACATTAAATACACGGCACCCCCCATCAACACGGAGGCCAGCGGTCGATACAGGGTGATCAAAAAGGATTGCAGGACGTACTCGCGCAGCTTCAGCCGATAGTGGGCATAGAGGGGGAAGAGATGGAGCAGGGACAGGAGATAGACGGAAAGGGCGAAAATCAGGAAGAGGACGACCCACGGCTGCGCCGCCCCCTCCCACTCCCGAACCAGGCGGAAGTCGAGGAAAAGTCCCAGTCCCATCACCGAATAGATGACCATCAGGATGTTCATGGGAACCCAATCGGCGCGGTAGAACGACCAAAAGGTGCGAAACATCGGAAACGTCCACTCTTCCCTCAACCCTTTGCGGATCATCGAAAAGACGGCCGCCGTGGCGGGGAACAGTCCCAGGACCCCGCCACCGAGGAAGGTGAACAGGATCCAGAGAAGATTCAGACACGCCAGGCGGAGCGCCCATTCCCCCGCCTTCACAAGAGCCCCGGCCCATCCGCCCATGGCACTTTCACACCTCCAGCCAGCGCCGCAGATTTTGGCGCACGAAGGCATCGTCGGCAAGATCCGGATACGCCCGACACACCCGGTCGATTTCCTCCATCTGGCCCGGTGACAACTCCTCCTCCGGATCGAGGCACCATCGCCCCTCCAGAAGCCCCTGGCGGCGGAGCACCTCGTGAATCCCCGGAATGCAGCCGCGGAAACGATGGGCCGCATCGAACAAAGCGGCATTGGCATCGGTCAGCCGGCTCCCCAGGGCGAGCAATTCGGGCGGAATCGCGTTTTGATTCCGAACCCGCTTCACCTGTTCCAAAAGCTCCACCGCCTTCCGGGTCCAGACCGCCCACTGTCCCAAAAGTCCGCCGACAATCCGCTTTTCCACGATCTTTCCGCCGATGTGGAAGCGAAACGGGGTCAACAGATCCGCCAGGATGTTGTCATCGTTGCCGGTGTACAGGGCGACTTCGTCCCGGCGGGACGAGTGGCACACCGCCCGGACCACATCCACCGTCCGGTACCGGTCAAAGGGGGCGATCTTGATCGCCTCCACCCCGGGGATCTCCGCAAACGCCCGCCAAAAATCGAAGGAGAGTTCCCGCCCGCCGACGGCCGGCTGCAGGTAAAAGCCGAACAGGGGGATCACTTCGGCCACCCGCTCGGCCCGCTCGAGAAGGGCCTCCTCGCTGAGATGACCGAGCCCCCCGGGGCTGAGCAGCCCCAGGTGATAGCCCAGCTTCCGGGCCAATTCCGCTTCCCGGAGAGCCTGCTCCGTCTCCCCGCAGATCCCNGCCACCAGCAAAACGGGGCGATCCGGATTCATCCGCTCCACCTCTTCCGCCGCCAGGCGGAGCACCGGTTCCAGCAGGTCGATTCCCGGTTTGCGGATGGCGAACTGGGTGGTGTGAACCCCCACCGCCACCCCTCCGGCGCCGCTTTCGACATAATAACGGGTCAGCGCCCGCTGTCTCCGCTCATCCAGGCGCCTGGAGGCGTTCAAGGCCAGGGGATGGGCGGGAATCACCAGGCCGTCGCGCAACGCTTCCCTTAGCCTTGGGGACAAGGGCTCGTTCGCCATCTCAAAACTCTCCCTCCCGTTCCTGAAAATGCGTCGGCTTATCGTAGGTGACGCCCCCGGCCTCAAGCCACTTCACCGTCCACTCGATCATCTGCCGGAGGGACACCCGGGGATAGCCGAACAGCCGATGGGCTTCCGACGCGTTGCTCAGGAGGGCGCTGTCCTCCTCTTCATTTTCAAAAATCGGCTCCACCTTGAACCGGCGGCCGAATTCCCGGGCCAGCCANCGGACCGGAATGCTTTCCGGTCCCGTCACGTTCAGAATCTTGGGCGGCGACTGGCAGTGCAGAAGGGAACGGATGGCCATTTCGCTGGCGTCTCCCTGCCAGATCACGTTGACCTGGCCCATGCGGAGGTCGATGGGCTGCCTCTGCCGCACCGCCTGGGCGATTTCCAAAAGCACCCCGTAACGCATNTCGATGGCGTAATTGAGGCGAAAATGCAACATCGGAATCCCGTACTTCCGGGAAAAGTATTCNAATACCCGCTCCCGGCCCAGGCAGGACTGGGCATACTCGCCGGTCGGCCGGGGCGGGTCCTCCTCCGTCGCGCCCCCCTGCGCCAGTTTCACGAGGGGGTACACGTTTCCGGTGGAAAAGGAAACGATCCGGGCATTCCGGTACTTCAGGGCCACCCTTCCCGGAAGATAAGCGTTCAACGCCCAGGTCAGGTGTTCCTTGCCTTTGGTGCCGAACTTCCGACCGACCATGTGAATCACNTATTTGGCGTCGGGCAGGGCCTGCAGTTGATCCTCNTCCAGGAGATCGGCGGAAATCGTCTCCACCCCGCTTCGCTCCAGTTCCTCGCGAACCCCTTGGTCCGAAAAGCGGGACACGCCGATCACCCTGTGCTTCAGCCCGGCCCGTTCAAAGGCCTTCTTGGCCAATTTTGCCAGTCCGGGACCCATTTTCCCCCCGACGCCCAGAATGATCAGATCCCCGTCCAGCCGGGACACGTCGCGAACCAGCCGGTCCGAGGGTTCCGTCAGGATTCGTTCCAACTCTTCAAGACTTTCCATCGCCGTTCCTCTCCTCTCCGTGCAAAGGGTGGGCGGCCCTTCCGCATCCGGAACAGGCCGGTCCGCCGCGTCCTTTTGCCGAGCGGCAAAGTCGCCCCGGACTTTTTCAAGCGGATTCAGATGGCGGCGGGAGANCCGGGCGGATCGGAGCCGGCTCTCCCGGGCGGATGTTGAGGGGGATTTGCTTCTCATTTCCAGCCGGNCTGAATNTTGTTCTTCTGAATCTCCCGGTTCACTTCCTCGATNATCTGCGCTCCGCCGGAATCCAGATATTCCTTCACCAGCCGGTCCCATTCGGAAAGGGGCAAATCGCCGGTGATCATCCGGGCCTGTTCATTCAGCAATTTCTCGGTGATCTCCTGCCCCTTTTCGACGAAGGTTTTGGAGTACACCTGATGGATCGGATTTTGATAGTGCTTGATGCCGGCATGCATCTCCTCCAGTTCCTTGGCCAGCTTCCGGTACTCCTTTGTCTTGTATGTCCGGTGGTATTGGTTGGCCTCGTCGCTGGGCGCCCACATCTTGTTGTCGATCAGATAGTTGAAGGGAGCCAGCCCCTTTTTCCCGTCGGGGGGTGTCGCAACCCCGTCCACGATCTGGTACCCGGTTCCCTCATTGCCGTAAAGCCAGTCAAAATCCTTGTTTTCCGGCTTCTGCTGATCGGGGGGGTAAAACTTGCGGCCGAAGTCGATGATCTCCAATATGCGGCGCACCTTGCCCGGATCATCGGCCAGCTTGGCGGACAGGGCGGTCATGGTGTAATAGCCCGACCCCGCCGTGTAACCCCGGGAGCCGTCAGGGGCTTCAAAGGGGGGAATGGCGGCCAATTCCGCGTCGGGATGGATCTTTTTCAGGGCCTTCATGTAATCGTCCGACATCCCCCGGGGGGCTCCCACCATGATCCCCGCCTTCCCCGCGTAAAACACGCGGGTGTTGGCCTCATTGGGATTGAGGAGGACGAAATCCTTCTGAATCGCACCGGCCTTGTACAGCTCGGCCATCAATTGGATCCACTCTTTTCGGGCGTCGCTGATGATCCCCGGGATGTACTGCCCCTTCTCGTTTTTGTGGTACCAGGCATCGGCGTCCCAGTAGGTGCCGAAATGATAATTCGGCCAAAGCTTTTCCCCGAACACCAGGCCGTAGGTGTCATCCTTGCCGTTTCCGTCCGGATCCCTGGTGGCGAAAGCGATGGCCACTTCCTTCAGTTCCTCGTAATTGGTGGGCATCTTCAGGCCCAGTTTGTCCAACCAATCCTTGCGGATGATCGGCGTGAGCAGATAATTTTGGGGATAGTATTTGGGAATGGCATAAATCTTCCACACCTCCTTCGGCACCATCTTCAGGGTGGGATAATCATCGATGTAATCGTTCAGCGGCAGAAACGCCCCCTGCTTGGCCCACTTGAAAAAGTTGGTTCGGTCGATGCTTCCCTCGAAGCCGATCACGTCGGGGATGTCTCCGGAGGCCACCCGGGCGGTCAGCTTCTGAACGTACTCGGTGTAGACCACGTACTCCCGCTGGTAATCCACGTTGAACCGTTCATTGATCATCTTCACGCCCCGGCCGTCCTTGGGAGGGATGTCCGTATAAAGGAAATCGATGGAGGTGATGGTGTACTTCTTATCCTTGGAGTCCGCATCCTCCGCCTCCTGGGACGAACACGCCAGAAGGGTCCCCGTCAATGCCACCACACACATCAGAGCGATCCACCGGCGAAACTTCCGCATCGCCTCTCCTCCTTCCGGTTTTTCCCCCGAAAAATGGTTGCCCTTCCGTATGCACTATTCAAAAGAGACGCCTGCTTCGGAAGATTCTGGATAGATGGGTTCACTACTATTATAAAGGGGGATGGCGATATCAAGACAAGTCTTTTAATTGTCTTAAATATGGTCCCGTCACGCGGCTTCATCCCAAGGCGTCGCGGATCAAACTTCCGAGGGTGTAAACCGACAAGAAATAAAGGACGAGGAGACCGATCCCGCCGATCAGGTTCTTGACGGCCGAATTCTTCAGATCCCCCATGACGGCTCGGTCGTTGGAAATCCGAAACATCGCCGTTCCGATCACGGGGACGACCACGACGGTGATCATCTGGGCCGTCACGATCAGCTCCAGGGGCGCACTGCCGAAGGTCAGCGCGACAAGGGCTCCGATCAACATGACGGCCATCACCGACCCTTTCACCCGCTTCTCGTGAAACCGGGTGCCCCATCCCAGGGCATCGGCCAACAAAGCGCCTCCGATCGCCGCGTTTCCCATCAGAGATGAGAGGGCGGCTCCCCAAAGGCCGAGGGTGAACACCGCGGTGGCAGTGCCTCCGTAAAGGGGCTCCAACGTCTTGCCCATTTCGACGACGGAATTCACCTCGATTCCCTGAGGAAGCAAAACGGCGGCCGCGCAGATCATCACTATGGCGGAGATCAGACCCAGACAGAGGATTCCCGAATAACTCTCCCGAACCCCCTCCTTCACCTGCCCGCGTCCCCATCCCCTCTCCTGAACAAAGTAGGATTGATAAAAGGCGCCGACGATGGAGAAGGTCGTGGCCACAGAGGCGGTGATCAACGCGAAGGAGCCTTCCGGAATGCGGGGAATCAGGGCACCCGCCATCGCCGCCGGATCCGGCCTCACCATCAGCAGCGTGAAGAGGAAGGATGCCAGCATGAGGCCGACCAGGCACAGCATCATTTTTTCCAGAAAACGATAGAAGTTTTTCAGAAACAGCGAACCGATCGCCAAGAGCGTAAAGAGAACCGTCCAAAGGGAAGCAGTGGTTCCGGTCAGCGTCCCGAAGGCGATTCCCGTCCCGATCGCATTGCCGGCCTGAAAGGAAGAGGTGATCAGAAACGAGCCCGCCCCGATGAGAACAGCCGCCGGCGTACCCCACTTCCGCCGGACGAGGGTGAGCAGGGATTGGTCGGAAGCCATTCCGATCCGCGCGCCCATCTCGGTGAAAACCATCATGAACAGCGTCGCCAGGACGACAATCCACAGCACCTGATATCCGAACAAGGCGCCCAGTTTGGTGGACACCGTCAGACTCCCGGGACCCAGCACCAGCGCGGCGGTAATGACCGCCGGTCCCAGGGATCTGAACCAGCGGATAAAGCCCGAGCCCTCCTCCGCCCTTGGCTCTTCGCCCAACGGCTTCTTTTCCGGATTTGCCATCCGAATCCCACCTCCACCTGGGTGTGAAAAGGCGCCTCCCTTCCCTTTCAGCCGAAAAATCTTTTCTGTCTCCCGGGTCGCTGCCCGCTGCCCGGACCGCATCACCACGCCTGCTCGCCCGACATGCCGAGCCGACAAGTCAAGCGGATGAGCGGGATGGACAAGCGTGCGTCAATGGTGTGAATCCTCCCGATCCGGAAAATCGATCACCACAGCCTCATACTCTCTCACTTCCGGCACCTTGAAAGAAGCCCATCCCTTCGTGAAGGAAAAGGAAAGATCGCGCTCTCCCCGGAGCGTTCGGATCGATTGGGGACTTCTCCCCGTATGAACGGCGATTTCCACCTCCCGCAACACTTTCACCCGATCGATCGGCCGCCCTCCGTCGTGGGTGCAATTGACCAGGTGGAGGATCCGCCGATTTCCCTTTTCGCGGACATTGACAAAGAGGGAGGTCAATCCTTCATCCAGCCGGATGTCGCGCCGGCTCAGCCCGTCGACGGCGTTTTGCATCAGCCGGCCGTGTTCGGGAAAACGGTAGGTATCGTACATCGCGTCGAGGTTTCCCGTAAACAGGAGCGCCGTCCCTTTTCCGAAGCGGTTCCTCAAGAGGAACGGGTGGTCCGTCTCCGGAGGAAGGTCGCAGTAACTGGACGGCTGCTTTTCCCGGAAACGCATATGGGCCCAGGTCCCCGGCCCGGGAATCACCTTCACGTGCAGATGCGGAGCGGGAATGAGCGGCTGGTCGATTCCCTCGGTCAGCGGCGCCGGCTCCAAAGCCACATGATCGCAGCGCAGATGCTCGACCCCCTTCGTCTCCGCGATCCCGAACACGTCCTTCAAGGGATGGGTTTCCCGCGGCCTCCCCCAGGCATCCCAGAGGGCGGTGTCGTAGGTGGCGATGACATGGCCGCCCCCCGCCACGTAATCCCGGATGGACCGGCACTCCTCCTCCCCCATGCAGGCCACGTTGGGGAGGATGATCAGCTCGTACCGGGACAAACCGCCGCGCTCCAGGAAGCGATCATCGATCACGTCGAAGAGGCGGTGGGAACGGGACAACACCTCGAACCATCCGTTAAAAGCCCGCCTCGCATCGCTCTTCATCCGATGCTCAAGGTCGGTCTTCCCTTCCACAAAATCCAGCTGCTCCGCGGTGGTCTGATAGAAATTGGCGTTTTTCAGGGACCAGACCAGGGCCACCCTGGCGACCGGGGCAGTCCCCGCCAGGCAATCGGAGTGGGCGGATAAAAGACGGTTGATTTCCCTCACGGTGTCCATCCGCGGGTCGTCCCGGTTGGCATCGTAGATGCCGTACCAGATGTGGGCGCCGTTGGCGACGGAAAAGGCGCAGGCGATCCAGGTTTCCGCCGCGGGAAGCAGATAACGGTTCCACGGGCCGTGCCTCCCGGCGACGGCGACGATGGTCGGCTTCCCCTCCGACTGGGTTTCCAGCCATTTGGCCGTTGCCGCCGGCTTCCAGACCGGCAGACTCCGCAAATCCCCGGCCAAAAACCCTCCCTCGGCGAGCAAGGCATCCTGCCAGGGTTCTGCCAGGCGGTTGTCCCGNCCGCAGGTGCCCGGNCCCAGCGGGAGTCCGTTCATGTACAGCACCGCGTCCGGATTGACGCTTTTCAGGGATGCCCGCACATCCCGGACAAACCGGGCGATGCTCTCCTGCTTGAAGGTCAGCACCTTGTGAAAGACGAGGGGGTCCTTCATTTGCTCCGGCGTGTATTGAAACCCGTGTTGTCCTTCGAAACCGGCCCTGCAGGCGTCGCAATAACAGCCCTTCGGACTGAACACGGGACCGTCCAGGAAGATCCCCTTCACTCCGTACGCGCCGATTTCCCTGATCATTTCCTTCGCCCAATCCCGAAAGGGGGAATTGACGCAGGAATAGCCCCCGCTTCCGTAGGGAATGGGAATGATCTCCCCGCCGCCATCCCGCTGGAACCACTCGGGATGAAGCGGCATCAACTCCCCGCTCAGCCAGTGCACGTTGAAATAGACAATGTCCCAACTCCCCCGACGCCCGTGGTGCTTTCGGTATTCCTTCAGCAGGTCCCGCCGGTTTAAGCGCGCGTGTTCGGACTTGAAAAAGGCGATCCCCGCCTCCCCGACGGTCACATCGGTCACCTCGATATGCTGGGCGTTGAAACCCAAGCGGGTGATCGCCTCCACCTGGGCGCCCACGTCGAACCGTTCCAACGCCTCCGGACCCGGCGGAATCAAATCGGCGATCAGCAGCAGGCGATCCGGATTCATCGGATCCCCCCAATCTTAAGAAAAATGAACCGCATGTAAGAAGGCGGCGCTTCCTTCGGCACAAGCACCCCTCCGTCCCTACTCCCGTAAGACCCTCCGGAATGTCCCACTCCGCCTTCGGCTTCAGCGGAAGCCCATGACGCAGGCCGATGCGATCCGGGAATACAGATTGGCTTTCCCGACCCCCGGGTCCTGTCCGGGCCGGAACCCGTCAAAGCCCAGCCGCTCTTCCTCCAGCTCCTCGATGCGTGAAATCTTTCCGGCACAAAAGTCGCGAAGACGTTCCATCGCCGTCTCCACCCGGGCCAACAAGCCTCCGTAGCGGATGTCCAGCACCTCCCAGCCGAAGGGTTTGTAGGTGCTGAGCCACTGTTTCCGATGCGCCTTCCGCAACCGGTCGATCTCCCGGTGCAATGCCGGCAGTTCCTCTCCTGCGATGGCCTCCAGCCCGCTTTTGTCCCCGCGATCGTAATGGGCCTTGATCCTCAGGCCGATGTCGCACTTCAGACGCAGTACGGCGCTCAACTGGACGGGAACTTCAAAGAGTTCCCTCCACCTTCCGGCCCTGTCCCGATCGGCCTTCAGGCTGCGGTGCAGCCGATCGTAATATTCCGCGGCATCCGTTTCCTCCATGTGCTTGTCGAACAAGCCGATCAACACGTCCTGCCATAACAGAAATTTGGAAGGATTGTCGGGAATCAGCGCCCCTGTGTCCGCCCCGGGAAAGGTGTCGAACTTCCCCAGGTTGAGGAAGGCGTCGGCATCGCCGCCGGTGCAGAGGGCAAAGCGCCGTTTCAGTTTCTCGGGATCCGGCTGCTCGGCATAGCCGTGTTCGGCGAACAACTGCAGCCCCAGCAGTCCGGCCAACATGTTGGTCTCCGCCCCGTCATCCCCCCAGAAGGTGGCGAACACCTCCCGGATCCCCTTCCGCTTGCAGGCGCTGAGCGCCGCGTTGGTGGTGGCGAAGGTCTTCTCGTAATGGACCGCCGGCCCCGCCCAGGTCCACACCCCTCCCGCAAAAACGGGATCGGACCCCAGCGAGCGGTGCTTTTCGATGAATTGTTCGTAGAAGGCGGGATCATCGTGGTAATAATCCCAGTACACCAACCGGATCCCCTCCGGCATCCGGCGGACCACCTCCCCAGGGATCTCTGCGTTCAGATCATAGTACTCGTGACCGGGGGAGCCCATCCGGAAAAACATGTCGCTCCACATCATCGGCTTCAGCCCGTATCGGGAAGTGATGTCAAGCACCTTCCCGAGATGATCCATCATGATCTCGAAGGGGGGACGGTAACCGAAGCGGTCCAGATACCGCCCCCTCCCCAGGCCGAACGCCTCGTCCATCCCGATGTGGATGCGCCGGCTTCGGAACGTTCCGGCGACGGAGCGGATCATCTCTTCGATCAGCCGGTAGGTATCCTCCGATCCGGCCAGGAGCACGTCCTCGGTGTCCCGGTACTTCTGGGCCGGCGCCCACTTCAGAAAGGCGGCCAAGTGGGCCAGGGTTTGAATGCAGGGAATCATCTCGATGCCGAAAAGGGCGGCGTAATCGTCCAGCTCCTTCAGCTCCTCCGGCGTATAGCGGCCGCGCATGTACCCGAAGTAGGGCTCCCCTTCCACGGTGTAGGTCTCTTCCGTGTACAGCATGAGCATGTTGAGTCCCATCACCGCCATGATCCGGATCACCCGCCGCAGGACCTCCGGCCGGAACACGGCGTTCCGGGAACAGTCGAACATGGCCCCGTTCATCGAAAACCGGGGCTTTTCCGTCACGTCTACCGGCTTTCCGTCCCGGAGGGCGCCGATCAGAATGCCGAGTCCGCGGTAGAAATGGACGGGATCGCGGAACCGGATCCGCCCCCGCTCTTTCCCCACTTCAACCTGCAGCAGATTTTCCGAAATTCGCTCCGCTTCGACGGGGAACCCCTTTTCATCCCGGACAAAGGAAAGATCCTCTTCCAGCTCCTTCAGCCCGGCTTCCAGACCGGACAGATCTCCTTGAAAACGCAGCCTCATGCTCTTTTCCCCCCACCCGCTGATAAAGTCTGTTAACGGGCCGTCAAACCTGCACCCTCCAAACTCCGGACGGGACCGCTCATCTCCGTCCCCGCGGGGCCCGAAGCCGCACCCGCCAAGGAAGTGCGCGCCGCACCGGTTGCAAGAGCGCATCGCGTCACTC
>JGI1652J44930_10000903_pt1 | contig 11429 bp, 8 predicted proteins | sample NewIslsDNAsample_FD_44930 | JGI IMG/M metagenome (IMG submission 44930)
GAGACAAGGATAATGCTTTTAATTCTTTCCGAGAAATGTCTAATAAATAAACTTGATACGAAAAATCCTCATAGAAGCTTGTAATAATTAGTTCATTATGATTGTATGGGCTCCATTCGTACATTAATTCATAAGATGGAATTGTTTCCTCAAATAAAATTTCCTTCGTCTTTAAGTTCATTATCAACAGATCTGCTTTATCAAATGTTGGTGATGTATGAATAAGAATATATTCACCATTCGGACTAATTTCAGCGTTTACGATTGGGTCATTCCCTTCAAATAAAAGTTTCTTCTCCCCCTCTTGGATTTGGTAACTTATTAAATCACTTGAAGTGTCGTCATTGTTTTGAATATAAATTACTTTTCGATCATTTGTAAATCCAATGACCGATTGAAACTGTTTTTCCGTTAAAGAAATAGGTTTAATGAAGTCATCGATAATTTCTTTTGGAAATGACTTTTTTAAAGGAGGTTTATCTATCATTTTTTCGTGCATCGAACTAATGGGATGATTTTGACATCCACTTACGAATAGGAGAAGAGTTATCATAAAAATAAAAACGGATGATAGACGAATATGTATTTTTTTCACAATCACTTTCTCTCTTCCTCCTAACATAAATGGATTTAATATAATAGACGATTAAAAATGTTAAATGTTTCAAAATTTTTAAAGGAATGTAACAAAGGAAAGAAAATGCTCGGGGGACTAAACCGAGCATGAGATGGCTGAAAGAAGGTTCTCAAAGGAGTTTAACTAATATAATTATAAACCTTGGTTAAGCTATGTGGCAATAAAAGAACAAATAGTTTGTAATAAAAATGTCACATTTTTGTTAATGAAACATAGCTTTTATAAAAATACATACGGTTTCATCATATATGGATGGAACGAAAGATAGAGGTAACGGATTTATTCCCTTCCCTAATTCAACGGTAAATCCTGGTTTTTGAAAGTTTTGAATAAACCAGTCTTTATAACCTGCATGGCTATCGATATATTGAATCGCTTTATACCCACTCACCTTTTCAAACTCTCTAGCTATTTCATACGATTCTTTTGGTTCGAAATTTTCATACCCCCAATAAATTTCTTTTCCTTGTGTATGAAAGCACATCATCCGGTCGAACTTCCTCTCGTTTGCAAGCTCTGCCATAGCGATTACTTCTGGTTCGGTTAATGGCTGATCTCCCGGATAATCCCTTGGAGCAGGCTGTTTTGGAATTTTTCTCTCTTTTTCAATTTCCCAATTCGCAGGAAATTGATTATTTAAATCCACTCCGCGAATATTTGCCTTCCAATGCGTAAAATCATTGTTTCCTTGATTGATTGGTAAAACGATTTCTTCCGATTGAAAATCAGGTCCATGAATGACCAAATCTACCCCGTCTGGATTGACCATTGGAACAAGCGAGAGAAAATTCTTCATATAAAGAGTTAATGGATTCGATCCATAAAAGGTTCGCTGATGCGTTAATGAAATTAAAAATTCATTGAAACATTTCATTAATATTAACGATGTAATCCATTCATTTGCATGAAAAGAAGCATTAAAGTGAACGATGTTCGTTCCTCTGCCTACCGTTAACTCATACAATGGCTTTTTTAATACACTGTATCCGATCGTTCTACATTTTAAAAATGGGTACAATTCTAGCAATTTAGTTATATCTATTTGCAGTTGACGAAAATCATAAGGTCGATCCGTTCGAATCATCGGCTTCATAACTTTCGTAGGTAATTGGATGATTTGACCCGCCTGAAATTGTTTTTCTTTTAATAATGGGTTACATATTAAAATGGCTTCCACTGAACATTTTTTTAATAAGGAAATCGATTCAATGGTATCGTTTGATTGAACTTGATAATCCTCTAAATCATACCCACAAATAGCAACTTCAGCCCCTTCTGGTATTGGATCCGACGTAATATGTGGGTTCGAATCTACCAAAAGTTGGACAGGTATTTGAAACCATTCGCTATATTTGTGAAACGTATCACCTTTTCTTGCTTCAATTTTCATCACTTCCCCTCCCCCTATATAGATGTATGATGACGAAACATTTTAATTGTTTGTACATAAAAATAACCTTGCGAAATTCGCAAGGTTACTGAATGAGTTTTCCTTCTTCACTGAAAGTCAGATTTTCTTCATAAAAACGTAATAAATCTCCGTAAATAATTTTGTCTGAGTATTCTAGTTCTTTTTGAGCACGTTCCATATAAGGCTCACAAAAAGTCATATCTGTCGGTTCTTCAGTTTTCTTATCGTAGCAAACATTTTTTGTATATACATAATCTTTGGTTATAAAACTGCCATCTCTTAATACAACAAATTCATCTCTTGTATTAGAAAATAAATCATTGCCAAATGTTAAATCTTCACTCGTATCTATTCCTAGTAAGTGAAGGATCGTAGGTCGAAGGTCTATTTGTCCTCCTATAGTTGAAATAGATTTCCCTTTATGACCAGGTATGTGAATGATCAATGGTACGCGTTGCAGTTGAGTACTTACAAACGGTGTTACTTCCTTTCCTAAATATTGGCTCATCGCCTGATTGTGGTTCTCAGATATACCGTAATGGTCTCCATAGATGATAATGATGGAATTTTCGTATAATCCTTCTTCCTTTAGTCGTTGAATAAAGATTTTTATCGCTTCATCTGTATATCTTACCGTAGGAAAATATTTGTTTAGCGTATTGCTTTCTGAATTAAATGGTTCAATCATTTGATCTTCTTCGTTTAATTCAAATGGATGATGGTTGGTTAAGGTTATAAATTTAGCATAAAACGGTTGCTTCATATTTTTTAAATGTTCAATTGATTGTTCGAAAAATTCAATATCTTTTAAACCCCAACCGACTGAATTTTCTTCATTTACTTCATAATCCGATAACGAATAAAAGCGCTGATACCCTAATGATTTATACATAATATCTCGATTCCAAAAAGATTTATTATTCGCATGTAATACTGCCGTGTAATATCCTCGTTTATTTAAAATAGATGGAATTGCATTATATTGATTATTTGCATGAGTAAAGAAAACTGCTCCTCTACTTAAAGGATATAAAGAATTCTCCAGTAAAAATTCTGAATCAGATGTTTTGCCTTGCGCAGTTTGATGATAAAAATTATCGAAATAATAACTTTCTTTAATAAAATCATTAAGAAAAGGAGTAATTTCTTGCCCGTTAACTGTATTGTTAATCACAAAGCTTTGCGTGGATTCCATCGAAATGACGATAACATTTTTCCCTTTTGCAATTCCAAACATTTCTTCCGTAGGTTGCTTCTTATTAGCTTTCACATAATTTTCAATTTCCGCCAAATCGCTGCCATCGGCTAAAACTCTTTGTGCGGAAGTTTTAGATTGTAAATAAATGTCGTACAAATGATAGTTAAAAGGACCAATATATTTTACAAGCATTTCTCTATCAAACGTTCTTGTCAATAATTGTGGTCGCTCCAACTCAGCTAATCCTAAATTAAAAAAGGAAAGAGCCGCTACACATAGGAAATACACTTTCCGGTTGAATTTTTCATAACCGTTCAAGGACAAAAATGAAGGCTTTAGATAAATGAATGCTAGTAAAATGAAAAAATCCAAAAAGTATAATACGTCATAGGCTTTTATTTCTTCTGTAACGCTACTACCTAAATCACCAAAATTACTTGTTTGGAATAGTAACGGTAAAGTAATAAAGTCATTAAAAAAACGATAGAACACTACGTTTGCATATAATACGAACGACATTAGAAAACTCGTTATTAAAAGATAGCTTGTTCTCTTTTTCTCTTTCATAAATAAACAAAGGCCAAAAACAGTAAATATAAAGCTTAGAGGATTAATAAATAATATGAACTCCTGCAATTGATTCTCAATTTTTAAATCAAAGCTAGTTTTATAGGTAATATATGTTTTCATCCAAAGCAAAACAGTGGCAAGCAAGAGAAAGGATATTTTATCATTCCTTAAATTTTGCATAAAAATTACCTCCAGAAAAAGAGAAACAATGGGACATTATGCTTAAAATTTTTCATTGCTCCAACGACATTCAACATTCTATTCTTATTATCCTTAAATTAGACGAAATAAATGAATGAATGTTTCAAAATTTATCCATTTGCAATAAAAAATAAAACTATCGTCATAAATAAATCAGGAGTTTTTTCTAAAAACTTAGATAAAAACTCCTGTTTTCATTTATTGATTTTTTTTCACGAGCCAACATGCACCTAAAATTCCTGCATCATTTCCCAGCTCGGCTAATACAATCTTTGTATCATTTTTCGTAGGTGGAAAAGCATATTGGGAATAAAATTTTTCCACTGTTTCTAATAGAATAATTCCTGCGTTTGAAACACCACCGCCTAAAATAACCTTCTCAGGATTTAAAATGGCTGCCAAGTTAGCAATCGCTATCCCTAAATACGATGATGCTTTTTCTACTACTTGTTTTGCTATGGAATCACCTTTTTTGGCATAGTCAAAAATTTCTCGAGTAGAAATCTTTCCATTGGATGTATATAGATCTTTCAGCTCACTCCGTTCAGAATATTCTTTTTCTAATTTTGAAAAAATATTAACGATTCCTGTTGCAGACGCAACCGTTTCTAAACATCCTTTTTTCCCACAATTACATTGGAAAGAATCGTCAAATTGAACAGGCATATGGCCAATCTCACCACCGCCGCCACCTACGCCTTGAACGATGTCTCCATTGATAATAACTCCTCCACCAACACCAGTTCCAAGGGTTAAACATACGATATTCGTTGAGTTTCGCCCAGCACCTTTCCACATTTCACCTAATGCGGCACAATTGGCATCGTTCTCAACATACACAGGTTTTTGCAATTCTTTTTCCATCAATTCTTTTAGCGGGAAATTTTTCCACCCTAAATTGACCGCTTCTTTGATGGTTCCTTGATTTATTACAGGGCCAGGAGCCCCTATACCTATTCCTAATATATGTAGTTCGGGATATTGGTTAAGATTTTCTTTAATTGATAAAGCCATATCATTCACTATATATTTCCCGTTGTCACTTGTATTTGTCGGAATCTCCCATCGATTTATAAAATTTCCATGATCAGCATCGACAATAGCCATTTTAATCGTTGTTCCACCTAAATCAACACCAACNATTACATCCTTTGTCATCTATTTCACCCTTTTCTTTTTATCTAATTCTCGGGCCATCTCTTGACGTAAAAGTAATAAAGCAGTTTGATACTCTTTTGGCTCCACAAGTTTATTTTTATATAATTCTTTTATTTCTTCTTCCATCAACTGTAAATCTGACAAACGGTCCCCAACATATATAATTGTTCCAAATTGTTTTAAAAATTGACGAACATCATAAATGGAATTCAACCAACATCACCACTCGCAGTATAATCCGTAATTATCATTTACAACAAAAAGTATAAACTAATTTTAATATATTCACAATGAAATCAAGTATTAACCAGATCCGCGATTATTATATTTTCCTTTCAATGATTCTACTAGGGTATTCATTGAAAGGAAAATCGTACAAACGGAGCTAATGAATACAAATGACAAAAAAATTCTCCCCTTAAGGAAACAGTTAATATAAACCGTTTACNATAGAGGAGTTCATCAATTAGTAAAANGAATAAATCCATGCTATCTGTCCGGATCTTTCGGATCTAATACTTTTGGCCTTCGATTTTTTAAAGGAATTGGTGAACGGATAATCACATCTCGAAAGGCTCGGTAATTAAACGGAATAAATGGCCATAAATATGGGATACCAAAAGATTTCATCCTAACCAAGAACAGAATCCATAACAATGTACCGATGACAAATCCATATACTTTGAAAAGAGCGGTTGCCGTAAGTAACAAAATTCGAACAATTCGATTCGCTAAACTCAATTCATAACTAGGAGTAGCAAATGTACCAATCGCAGCAAGTGAAAAATATAATATAACCTCATTCGTAAATAAACCAACTTCAACTGCCACTTGACCAATCATTAATGCTGCCACTAATCCAAGTGCTGTCGCCAGCGATGTTGGAGTATGAATAGCTGCCATACGTAATATATCAATTCCTAATTCAACAAATAAAAATTGGAGAAATAATGGAACTTGTCCCTCTTTATTAGGTCCGATAAAAGAAATATACTCTCGTAATAAATGTTCCTCCGTTGCAAACAAATACCAGAGGGGAAGTAAAAAAATAGATAGCCATACAGCGATAAAACGTATTAAACGTAAATATGCGCCAGTAATGGGTTTATTCCGATATTCCTCCGTATGTTGCAAATGATGCCAAAAGGTTGTTGGCGTAATCATGACGCTTGGAGACCCGTCTACAAAGATACAAACATGCCCTTCATACAAATGGACAGCAGCTGTATCCGGACGTTCTGTATACCTAACCATTGGATATGGATTCCAATGTCTTCCGGATATAAATTCCTCAATTGTCTTTTCTGCCATCGGCAAACCATCTGTATCAATTTTTTTTAAAGAATCACGTATTTTATTAACCATTTCAGGGTCAGCAATATCTTCAATGTAGCATAGAACAATATCTGTTTTTGATCTTCTTCCGATTTGTAAATATTCCATTCGCAAGCTACGGTCTCGAATTCTTCTTCTTGTCAAAGCAGTGTTAAAGACAATCGTTTCCACAAATCCATCTCTTGAACCTCGAACAACTCGTTCTGTATCGGGTTCTTCCGGACCTCTAACTGGGTATGTTCTTGCATCAATAATAATTCCTTCTGCTACTCCATCCACAAACAAAACCGTTGGCCCTGCTAATACATAATCCGCTAATTTAAATAGATTATTATTTTTCTCAATTTCCACATATGGAATATATTTTTTCAGTAATTGATCTAAAGGATCTCGATCCAACTTACCTTCAGGAAGGGTTGCCAAAAACTGCATTAAATAAAGAAGAATATCATCTTTTACAAATCCATCGATAAAAAACATCGCCATTTTCCTACCGGCATATTCCAACTCTAAATGAACCACATCAAAACTTTTCTCTACACCCAAAATCCCCTTCATTAATTCTACATTTTCCTCTATGTCTTCAGATGCAAGCCATTTTTCCTCGTTTGCCATAACAAACACTCCCTGCCAAAAAACTATCACCATCATTGACAAATGCGAGGAAAAAAATACCTACTCATAAATTCATAATTTTGTGGACAAACACATAAATTGTACCAACATAGCAGACATGAAGGTGAAGAGATGATGGAAATATTAAAAAAAATGACATGGTTAAGTTTCATTGTTATTGTTATTGGATTCATATTTTTATATTTACTAAAGTCAAATGTCAAAGAAACGATTATTTTCTTTCCTATTGATGAAAATATAATGTATGAAACAGCATTCACATCCATTAAAGATGTAGAAAAAGAAAATCATACGCACACGATTGATTGGAAAACATCTTCTATACTTCCAGAGAAAGCTTTTTTAAGACAAGATATCAGTTTATTGTATAACAATGGACGTTTAGTAGATAAGATGGGGAAATGGGAACAACAGACAAATTCACTAAAACAAGAAAAAAAATTAAAAGATATTGATAGCGGAAAACTAGAAAGTATTTCATTTCATTACAGTGAAATCCATCGTCCCGAAAATGAATATCGCAGCGTTCAACAAATGTCATCAGACTATCTATATGTAGTAAATTCAAGCATTGATTCCTTACAATCTTTTAAACAAGCAAACAACTCGGATGAAAAAGAATGGAAAGAAACATTAGATAAAATCACGAAAGAAACATTAAACGAAAGTTGGAAAAAAGGATTTAAAAAATTTCACATACAACCAAGCCATTATGATCCATATTTGCTTACAGAAATGGCTCCATATTCTTTTCAACCATTGAAAGGATTTTCCAAACAACAANCAGATGAAATCATTGGGAAACTGTGGGAAGGACTTTATAAAGAATACTTTATAAAAATACGTAAGGAAGATGGCACAACGATTGATTCAATCGATAGCACCATCCCCCTTATACTCATTTCGAAAAATAAAGATCATTTACTCGTTTTATTTGAAACTAGTGAAGGTGAACCTATTCTCCTTCGTCAACAGATTGAAGGGTNAAATTAATTTCATCTAGCAAACTTTTATATTTATCATTTTGAACGATATTTAATGCTTTCTCTNCCGCATTTTTTGCGTCTTGCAAATGACCTTCATTCAAATAAAGAANNGCCAAATTATAATAGGCTTCATGAAAATCCGATCGCAACTGTACAGCCTTTTCCAAATGAAGTTTAGCATCATCTAAATAATTCAAATGTATCTCCGCATACGATAATACAAAATAGATTTCCGCCGGACCATCTCCATAATCCTCTATATATTCATCAAGAAGGGAGTATGCCTTTTCATACTCTTCTTCTTGATTATAATGCTGAGCTAATGATGCCATTAAATATGGATCTGAATTTTTCATACCGTTTGCATAGCCGTAAGGGATTGAAATCGAAAAAATGAGTATGGTAATGGCCGTCCATATTAACTGTAAACGAAAATTTTTCTTTTTCGGAAGGTGTATAATTCCAGAAGCTAAAAATCCGCCGATTAGACCTCCGATATGCCCCGCATTGTCAATTCCAGGAAAGGTAAATCCAAACGCTAAGTTAATTCCAATCATGATTAAAACGTTTGCTCCCATCGTTCTGGCAAACAACCTAGGATGGATTACACCGAAATAGAGAAGCGCACCAAAACAGCCAAAAATGGCACCACTTGCACCAGCTGAGAGATTTGGACTAAATAGAAAACTTGCTAGGCTACCTGAAAATCCCGATAGGATAAATATGAATAAAAAGCGAAGTTTTCCATAAATTTTCTCCACGGCCGTTCCTAAAAAATATAACGCAATTGTATTCATCACTAAGTGAATCATGCCTATATGTAGAAAAATAGGAGTGAAAAATCTCCACCATTCTCCGTTTACAATCAGCGGATTTACTTTTGCTCCAAAATCCGTTAACGTTTTCTCGTTCGTACTCCCTCCATTGATTTCCAACAACATAAACATAATTAGTAGTATTACGATAAAAACATATGTAAAAATCGGTTTGCTGTGATCAAATAATTGCTTTTCTTTCTTCATCTCTTCGATTGCGTAATGAAGTGTTTCATTTTTCAAATAATTGATGATTTTTTCATCCATTTCATCATGAATAAAAAAAGTATTTTCAAAATTATTTTGATAGTATTCTTCAAAATATTCTTCAGTTAATAGCTGTGATTGAATTTCAACCCTTTTCTTTTGGTCGGTTACAGGCTGAAGTAAATGTTCATAACTATCGATTGGTGGATATTTAGATATATATAAATTGGTAATTTTTAAATTCTTCTTTAAAAAGCGCTTTCGAATTCTTTCACCATTTATGACGGTAATATCTCTGTCACGCTTTAATAAATTGCTCCATGGTAAATCAGCCTTTTTCAAGCGAATAATTGGACGCTCTTTATTTTCTAATTTCTCTAACCAAATATCTGTTTGATCTTTTGATAAATTTAATATCCGGTATCCTTGTTTCGTAACATAAAAATGGGCTAATTGCCAAAAAATATATTCTTCGTTAAAGCTCAAAATATTCCCTACTTTCTCACCTTTTCTCGCCTTTTATTCTTCCTTTATAACTATAACGAATTCAATAAAAAAAAGTAAAGTAATCAGATGTTAAAAAAAACTTAGACGGAATAAATAACACCAACATTAAATTTAGGTTATAATAGACCTGAATTTTATTTAAGTTGGTGATTATTTATGCGTACCAAAAATAGATTAAATCCAATCGAATCAAAATACTTTAGACCCGAGATAACTAATTGTCCAGAATGTGGTAATAAATTAGTATACTGTCACCCTGTTTGGAGAAAAACAATTTCTACCCTAAAAGGTGAATTTAAAATCATAAATCTAGGATACCGATGTGAGAATAACTCCTGTTCTAATGACACCGTATATCGTTCAGCTGAAGCCGAACAATTAAGTATGAAGCACATTACTTATGGAATGGATGTCATCGCATATATCGGATATTTACGGTTTAAAGAACATAAGACTCGATCTGAGATAGCTACTATATTATCGGAAAAAGAAGTGAAAATTTCTGAGAGGCAAGTACAGAAACTTTATGAAAGATATGCGTTATTACTGCGGGCAAGCGTTAAAGAAAATATGAAAGAGACATTAGAAAATATTGTGAAAGAACATGGAGGACTTGTCTTATCTATTGATGGTGTCCAACCCGAAAAAGGTAACGAAACATTGTATGTCATCCGTGAAGTTCTTAGTGGTACTATTTTAGCTGCACATAATTTAAAAAGCAGTGCTTCTCAAGAACTGATAGGTATTATTCAACCTATTTTAGACTGGGGTTATCCAATCCAAGGTTTTATCAGTGATGGGCAACAATCCATTCGTTTAGCAATTGAACAAATANCTCCAGATATTCCGTATCAATATTGTCAGTTTCATTACTTTAAAGACATAGCCAAACCATTAGTTGAAAAAGATAGAAAACTAAAAACGAATATCAAAAAGAAGCTAAGGGGAATAAGGGAAGTTGAAAGAAAAATTGAAAATTCTCCATCTAAAAACATAGAAGAAGAGGTAGCAAGTGACTATATTGCGGCTATTCGATCCGTTCTTCTAGAAGATGGTAAGCCACCATTCGAATTACCAGGCACTTGTGTTTTTGAACGAACGAATGCGATTAAAGATTCGATTGAAAAATGCCTGGATAAAAAAGGGGACTCCTCTACTTGAAAAGTTGTTCAGAATAGTCAGAAATGTGGATAACTATAAGGAAGATTATCAACTCGTAAAACGTTGGGATACACGATTTAAAAGGATTGCCACCATTATGGAACCTTCTGAGAATAAAACAAGTTTTTGGGTCGAAAACAGATTGAAGCAATATTTAAACCAAATGGAAAAAGAGCTCAATCGGAAAGAAGATCAACCGTTTGTAGAGAACCTATTAAAGTATAGTAAAGGATTTTGGAAAGGACTTTTCACCTTTTATGATTATCCACTTATACCGAGAACGAATAATGATTTAGAACTCTTTTTTAGAAGAATAAAGCAAAAACACCGAAGAATCACAGGTAGTCGGACTTGGAATCGATATATTATCCGACACGGTGAAAACATTGTATTTGTAGAAAATGTCTCTAATGAACAGGAAGGGCTACAAATNATAAAAAATGTTAATTATTCAGCATATAAAACTGAAGCGAATAAATGGGAACAACGTATTGGCGAGCATATAAAACAAAGAAGATTCAAAAAAGAACCAAATGAATATTTAAACACTATTGAAGAGAAATGGAAAAGGCACAACTAATTTATTGTGTTGGTTGTGCCGTCTAAG
>JGI1652J44930_10000904_pt1 | contig 11417 bp, 8 predicted proteins | sample NewIslsDNAsample_FD_44930 | JGI IMG/M metagenome (IMG submission 44930)
TCCCCAGCCAAGGTTAATGGAGAGATCGGTTCCCGGAATATGCAAGGCGGTAGAAAAGCCGCTGCGCTCATATACAAAGAAAAAGACAAGAGCGATCACTANCTGTCCGATTANCTTTTGTTTGCTTGTCAAACCAAGGTTTCGTTTCATCACTACTTTAATCATATCATCTAAAAAACCAAGCACTCCGTAACANATGGTAACAAACAGGAGCAAATACGTTTCCACGGAAAGAGAGGCAAACTTTTTTGTCATCCATAGAGTGGTGACAATGATAGAAAGCAAGATCATAATGCCTCCCATCGTTGGGGTGCCCGATTTTTTTTGATGCGATTTCGGCCCCTCTTCCCGGATGCTTTGCCCAAATTTTAACCGCCGTAAAAATGGAATGAAAATGGGCGATAATATCACTGTAATAATAAAGGAAAGCACAATCGCAAAAANAATGACTTGCTCTAGCATGATTGGTCACACCCTTCTTTTCCTTGGGCATCCGTCCATTTCTGCTGCAGCTGTTTTAACGCATCAAGTACCGCTATATCATATGAATCGATTCGTCCATTATGNGCAGAAATCGTTAAGTGAAATNTCGTTTTTTCATCTGTATCGCTTTCCCACTGCCGATATNAATCTAGNAGTTTTTCTAACGCCTGAAGCGGCGAGGCNACAAAAAAGAGCGGAAACTGATTCGGAATGTAGCGCGGCAATTCTTCCTCTTCCCGCCAAAATGCCGCAATCGCACCATGCTCAATGGCAATGTTTAATGTTTCTGCCCCGCGCCCAAGCGGAACAAACAAGCCTTTTGGCGCGNGTTGGTAAGGGTCGACAAAAACATGGCGAAATGAAATCGTATCATCAACAATACCGCGGGCTTGTTTGCACANCCGCTTTACCATCCCGTACGTTAACATGTTCCTCTTCTCTCCTTAATCGCTTTGCGGGCAACGGCACGGTCATCAAATTCCATGATGCGGTCGCCAATAATTTGATACGTTTCGTGCCCTTTGCCAGCGATTAAAATAATATCTCCTTCTTGCGCCTGTTCGATAGCATAGTGAATCGCTTCTTTGCGGTCGACAATCGTGACATAATGCCCTTGGGCAACTCCTGCTTCCATATCGCGCAAGATTTGTTCCGGCGGTTCGGAGCGCGGATTGTCGGAAGTAAAAATCGCTACATCCGCGTACTTGACCGCTGTTTGTGCCATCAGCGGCCGTTTNGTACGGTCGCGGTCGCCACCGCAGCCGACAACGACATACACTTTTTTCTTGGCAAATTGCCGAATCGTTTGCAGGGCGTTTTTAAGGCTATCTGGAGTATGTGCGTAATCAACGATTACTATAAAGTTTTGCCCTTCATCAACCGTTTCAAACCGTCCTGCTACCCCCGTCATGTCATCGATCGCCTCGACAATTGCCGGGAGAGAAAAGCCTGATACAAGGCAGGCAGCTACAGCGGCCAGCAAATTATATACATTAAACAAGCCGATTAACTTTGTCTGCACCCGCACCGTACCATACGGCGTGACAAGGTCAAACGCCATCCCGTTTGGCGTCATCTCAATTTGTTTTGCCATAATATCGCTGTCTGTTTCCACGCCGTATGTAATGACGGTTGCCGCCGTCATATGCTTATAATATTGCGAAGCAGGGTCATCATTATTTAATACAGCAAACTTTGGCCGCTTATGGTCATAGCGGTTGCCAAGCTGAGCAAANAGCAATCCTTTTGCATTGCGATATTCTTCCATCGTTCCATGGTAGTCAAGATGGTCTTGNGTCAAATTCGTAAATACGGCCACATCATAATCACAGCCGTGNACCCGCCCCATATGAAGAGCGTGGGAAGATACTTCCATAGCCGCTATCTCAACACCTTCATCGACCATTTGCTTAAATATACGTTGCAATAGCAGCGATTCTGGTGTTGTATTTTGCGTCGGATACGTATGGTCGCCAATTTTCACGTTTACCGTCCCGATTAATCCCGTTTTTTTCTTCGCTTTTCTGGCGATGTGCTCTATTATATGTGTCGTTGTCGTTTTTCCGTTTGTGCCCGTAACACCGATTAAATGCAGTTTATGGGTCGGCTGCCCGTAAAAAGCGTCGGCGAGCACCGCCATTGCCCGCCGGCTGTTCCGTACAACCACAACAGGCACATCGACGTCAAGCGGCCGTTCGGCAATGATCGCTGCCGCCCCATTTTCAACCGCCTGTCTGGCAAAGTCGTGGCCATCGACGGTAAATCCCTTGATGCAAATAAACAACGCACCTTTTTTTACTTGCCGTGAATCCATTTCAATCGAAGTAATGTCAGGATTCTCCCCGACATACGNTGTAAAGTCGTGCAAATATGAGAGNAATGTCTGCAACCTCACTATTGTTCATCCCTTTCGTTTCATGGTTCCTGGAGGAAAATAAACGAGCAGCGGAAAAAGGGGCGAGACAGAATCGATGGTGTTTTGCATCAGCCGCCCCTTTATATCGCATGCTTTATTGTGTTTTTTCTTCAGAAACTGGCGTCTTCTTCGCCAAATAAATGCGGATCGTTGCTCCTTCTTTTACTTTTGCTCCCGGTTCCGGAGCCTGTTCGACGACAACGTCGCCTTCTCCACTAACATCTAATTTTAAGTTAAAAAGCTGCTGTTGCAAGTCTTTTTTTGTTAAACCGATTAAATTCGGGACTTTAATCATTTTTGGATCATTCCATGCCCGTTCTTTTTCCATCTGCTCTTTCCGCGGTTTTACACCAAGCACGCGCAAGCTGTCTTCCATAATTTTTCCAACAATCGGAGCGGAAACAACGCCCCCAAACTGGACCGTTCCTTTCGGGTTGTCAACGGCAACATACACGACAAGCTGCGGGTCGTCTGCCGGTGCAAAGCCGATAAAGGAAACGATATGGTTGTCTTTTAAATAACGGCCACCTTTTGCTTTTTGCGCCGTTCCCGTTTTTCCGCCGACACGATATCCTTCGACATAGGCGCCTTTTCCTGTCCCTTGGGCGACCACGCTTTCTAAAGCATAGCGGACNTGCTTTGACGTTTCCNCGGAAATAACACGGCGCTTCGCTTTTGGTGTACGGCGGCTGATAACTTCTCCGGTTTCTGGATCGACCCATTGTTTAGCAATATACGGAGTATACAAAATTCCGCCATTGACGGCTGCGGAAACGGCCGCTACCTGCTGGATCGGCGTCACCGAGACCCCTTGGCCGAATGCCGTCGTCGCCAGTTCCACGGGGCCTACGCGTTTTAAATCAAACAAAATGCCAGTTCCTTCTCCTTGCAGGTCAATCCCTGTTTTTTCGCCAAATCCAAATTGTTTAATATAATAAAACAATTTTTCTTTTCCAAGCCGTTGTCCCAGTTCGACAAAACCTGGGTTGCACGAGTTTTGCACTACCTCCAAAAACGTTTCGCTGCCATGCCCGCCTTTTTTCCAGCAGCGCAACGTCGCACCCGCCACTTTGACATATCCAGGGTCATAAAAATGGTCTTTCAGCAAATTTACTTTTTTCTCTTCTAACGCAGCGGCAAGCGTAATAATTTTAAATGTCGAACCTGGTTCATATGTACTCCAGATCGGCAAGTTGCGGTTGTAAATTTCCGGCGGGACGTTTCGGTAGTTGGCCGGATCAAAGGTCGGCCGGCTCGCCATCGCCAAAATTTCCCCCGTGTTCGGATTCATGGCAATCGCAATAATGCCGTCTGGATTATACTTCGCTTCGGCAATATCGAGTTCCCGCTCCACAATCGTTTGGATGCGAGAATCAATCGTTAGCATTAAATTCAAACCATCCGTTGGCGGTGTATATTCGTCAGCTATATTTGGCATTCTATTTCCTTTCGCATCGGAATAAAATTGCACCGACCCGCGCTGGCCGCTCAGTTCTTTGTCATAATAAAGCTCCAGACCCATCAATCCTTGATTATCGATGCCGGTAAACCCTAATACATGGGATAAATAACTGCCAAATGGATAATATCGTTTCGTATCCTCGGCAATATATACCCCTTTCAAGCCGAGGGCGCGAATTTCCTTTGCTTTTTCGTTCGAGATTTTTCTCCCTTCCGGAATGCGTTCGATCGACGTTTTTTTCGTAATACGCTTATATATTTTTTCTACAGGCGCATTTAACACTTTCGCTAATTTTTCCGCCGTATCGGCCGGATTTTCAATCTGCCGCGGAATGACGTATACCGTCGGAGCGCTCATATTCGTGGCAAGCGGAACACCATTGCGGTCCAAAATTTCTCCGCGCTTCGGTTCGAACGGAATGTTTCGGCTCCATGAATCTTTCGCACGCTCGGTCAGCATATCTCCTAATACAAACTGCACATATCCAAGACGAATATCGATAATGGCAAAAATGAGCACCCCAACGAGAAAAACAATCATCAGCCGTTTGCGGACAGTGACATGGGAAACGCGCATATAGCAGAACCTCCTTTATAATGGGCTCGTTCCACTATATGCTTGTACTCCTTATTATAGAACGTTCGAAAATCACTCCTGTGGACCGTCGCTTTTTTTCTCTGCTGCTTCTGTTTGCTTTTGTATTACCGCTTCATCCCATTCGCGCGGCTCTGCCAGTTCGACAATTAAGTAATCTCCTTTTTTAACGATTGCCCCCGGGCGAATATTTTGGCTCACCACATACCCGTTTCCTTTCGTGCTAGTGCGAAGCCCAAGAAGTTCCGCTGCCTTCATGACATCGCGCAGCGACCAGCCGCGGATATTCGGCATCACTGCCTCACCTTCCGTTTTTAACATCACCCGTTCCCCGGCAATGATACGTTCTCCCGCACGCGGTACATGCTTTTCAATTTGTTGTCCTTTTCCAATGACGACCGGGACAAGTCCTTTTTCTTTTAATTTCTGCACGGCCTCTTCGGTCGAAAAACCGGCATAGGAGCCAATTTCAATCCCTGTTGATGGCTTTTTCGCGGCCTTTCTTTCCGCCGAAGGCTGAATGTGCAAATATTGCAGACTGCTTTTCATCACGCTCGTAAAAATATGAGAAACCGGAGCAGCGCCTGTTTCCGTGTACGATAATTTCGGCTGCTGGACGGCCACATACATAAGGAGGCGAGGATTTTCTTTCGGAGCCATTCCTAAAAAAGAAAAAATATAATTTTCCCAGCCTGTTAAATAGCCCCCATTCAGTGATGGAATTTGCGCCGTTCCCGTTTTTCCGGCCACCCGGTAGCCTTCAATTTGATATGGACGTCCCGTTCCATGTTCGGAAGTAACGACCGTTTCCAATATATCCAAAACTTTATGCGCCGTATCTTCCGTAATCGGTTGACCGACGACTTCCGGCTCGTGTTTCATGATAACTTTTCCTGTATCTGGATCGACAACACGGTCGACCACATACGGCTTCATCATTTTTCCGCCGTTAGCGATCGCGGTAGCCGCCTGAATTTGCTGAATTGGCGTTACCGACGTCCCTTGTCCGAACCCGGTCGTAATCCGTTCGATCGGATAGCGATAATGAATTTGTCCTACCGCTTCGCCCGGAAGATCAATGCCGGTTTTTTGGTCAAAATGAAAACGATGTAAATATTGCAAAAAGCGGTCTTCTCCAAGCTTTTCTTTGACTAAAATCGAAAAAGCGACGTTGGAAGAGCGCTGGACGCCCTCGTTAAATGTAATCGTTCCCCAGCCTACTTTATTATGGTCGCGAATAATATTCGGTCCTACTTTATAGGATCCGGAGCGGTATCGCTCATTGCCGTTATACACTCCTTCATTAATCGCGGCAGCAAGTGTAAAAATTTTCATCGTCGATCCCGGCTCATACGGGTAGGAAATCGCATCATTAAAATAGTTAGTGATATTGCGTTTATTCGGGTCAAAGCTCGGTCTTGTCGCCATCGCCAAAATTTTCCCNGTTTTCGGATCGGCGACAATGGCAATGATTTTTTTCGGCTTATATTGTTTTTCGACCTCATTTATCGCATCTTCCAAAAACGTCTGAATTTTTCCGTCAATCGTTAAATATACATTGGCGCCGTTATCGGGCGGAACGATCTTTTCCTTTGTATTTGGCAGCCGGAATCCGTTTATATCTCCGGCAAAGGAAACGGAGCCAGCTTTTTCATGCAAATACTTATCCAGCTTTTTCTCAAGCCCCATTTTTCCGACTGTTTCATTGTTCTCACTTTTTTGCGCATAGCCAATGACATACGAAGCGAAATTCCCGTTTGGATAAAATCGTTTCGTATCGCGAATAAATCCGATTCCCGGGAGATGGAGCGCCTCGATTTTTTGCTTTAGCTCATAACTAATATTTCGCCCATGGGGGCCAAATTCCACTTGCTTTGCATCTTTCTTTAAAATCCGCTCCACTTCATCGACATCCATGTCTAACAACGGGGCCAGCTTTTTGGCGGTTTTGTGCGGATGAACAACATGTCTTGGATGGTCAGGATCGGTCGTCATCTTTGGATCCAGGACAGCAACAACAGTATACGACGGCACATCCTGAGCCAGCACTTCGCCGTTGCGGTCAAAAATGGTTCCACGTTTTGCTTCGATCTTCCGTTGCTGTCTGTATTTTTCTTCCGCCTTCACCGCCAGCACTTGGCCGTCGGCGACTCCCGTTACTTGCAGCTGAACAAAACGGGCAAATAACACAAAAAAGAGCAGACTGAATATGAAAAATAATATAGCTGCTCCTTTATGTGTATTTTTATGCTTTTTCATATCCATCGGCCATCATTCCTGTACGACTTTTACATTGTTTTCGTTTAACGAGAGGCCGAGCTCTTTCGCCTTTTGCAAAATGCGTTCATACGTGCTTAACTGTTGCACTTCCACATATAAATCATTGTTTTGTTTTTGCTGTTCTTGAATCGTCTCTTCTAGTTTTTGGATACCTTTGTTCATTTGATAAATTTTCACTTGATTGGACACTATATGTACGGCTGCATACATGACAAACACGCAGAACGAAACAAATAAAAGCTTTTCCCCTAATGTAAAGCGAATGCGCAGCTTTCGTTGCTTTCTTGTATGGGAGCGCGGCGACGGACGGTGCTGCTCGTGAACTTTTACTGCGGTATTGTTCATTTTCTTTCACCCTCCTATAACTGATACGGTTTTATCGAATCTTCCATTTCTTGATAGCGAATAGAATCACTCTTATAGTTTCTCGGCAATGCGCAACTTTGCGGAACGCGCGCGATGGTTTTGTTCCACTTCTTCTTCAGAAGGAACGATCGGCTTTTTCGTAATGATTTTTAGTACGGGGCGGTGCTGATCGGGAATAAGCGGAAGTCCGGNAGGAAGCTGCGGACCTTGGCTTGCTTCTTTAAAAGCCGCTTTACAAATACGGTCTTCTAGCGAGTGAAACGTAATCACACTAATTCTTCCACCGCATTTTAATAAATCAATTGCCTGTGTAATCGCATCTTTAAATGCTTGCAGCTCATCGTTGACGGCAATGCGGATTGCCTGAAAAATTCGTTTCGCAGGATGCCCCCCGCTCCGTCTCGCTGGCGCCGGAATCGCCGCTTTAATGATGTCGACTAGCTCCCCCGTCGTTTCAATTCGCTTTTCTTTGCGCACTTCTTCAATTTTTCGCGCCACTTGTTTTGAAAACTTTTCCTCGCCGTAATGAAAAAAGATATGAACGAGCCTCTCATACGGCCATTGGTTAACGATGTCATACGCCGTTAACGATTGCTCGCGGTTCATCCGCATATCCAATGGCGCATCATAGTGATAGCTAAAGCCGCGTTCCGGCATATCGAGCTGCGGCGAGGACACTCCTAAATCAAATAAAATCCCGTCTACTTCTTCGACCCCGCGCGNCGCCAGTTCTTCTTGCAGAAAACGAAAGTTTCTATGAATAAACGTTACTTGTTTTTCGTAACGNGCTAATCGCTTCTTCGCATGCTCGATGGCCATATCATCTTGATCGAAAGCAAACAACCGGCCTTTTTCCGACAATTGCGAAAGCAAATACTCGCTATGTCCTCCGCCACCAAGCGTGCAGTCGACATAAGTTCCATCTGGTTTAATGCGAAGCCCATCTACTGCTTCTTTTAATAGTACGGTTGTATGTTGAAACACATGTTCACCACCTTTATCTCTTTGNAAAGAATTCGCACCATCGCAGTCTAGCTTGCTAAATTTATTTTTAACAGGTCGATCGTTTATTTATTATACCGCAAAACACAACAAAATTTTAGCTTTTTTTGTAAAAACGCGTCTTCTTCTGTTTGTTTTTGTCGCATTTCAGCACTGCACTGAAGATTGCGAACAAATGTTTTTTATTTTTATTTCCACTCTCTTTTTGTATTGTTTAACTATTCATTTTCATAAAAAAAAATCCTGCAGCAAACAGGATTTTTCTTTTCGACTTTTTCTTTGAAAAACAATTATATATATACAATTTTATGCATTCCATTCCAATGGCCGTTTAATTGTAAAAGTTTTTCTACAAAATCAAATCCGTATTTGTTAATGTAATAGAAAATATTCCAAATCCGCTCCTGTGGCGCTCCGTCCGGTCTTAATGACATTTCCACGCGCAAAAATTTTTGCAACTCCGCCTCATATTTACGTATTAACGCCTTCTGCAACGTTTGCTGAAGAAAATCGATTTGTGCCTGCACGAAGGCGGCATTTTTCGTCAGCACCCCCGCTAATCCGCGGTCAATTTCCATGCCGATTTCCCGAAGCGGACGGTGAATCTCTTCGATTTCCTCCTTCGCTTTGGCGAATAGGTCTTCGAGCGGATAGCGGGCCTTTTTAGCCAGCCATTGTTGTTTTACCGCTTCGATCCNCCCTTCAAGCACATCCATAATATCGATGCCAATGTCGGCTAAATCCGTTTGNATGGAGCGCTCGACAATCGTCATCTGGACGCGCGGAACGACTGGCGGCATTTGCAGGCCAAAGACGGAAAATGCTTCTTTGAGCTCGGCCCAATAAGCGATTTCCCCAGGACCGGCCACAAACGCCAGCGTCGGCAGCAAAAACTCTTGCATAAGCGGGCGGGTCACGACATTATTGCTTAAACAGGCGGGCTTTGTTTTGGCCAATTGCATTAACTCTTCTTTCGCCAACATTATGTTCCCTTTTTTGCTGCGAAACATTTCTTTCTGCGGGTCATATTCGAGCAGCCAGCGCTCTCGTCCGTCGTAATAAAATAAATTCGCAGAATGCGCATGAATATCAAGCATCTGTTTATAGCCGAGCCGGCGAAGTTCTTCTTGCTTTTGCAATACCGCAGCCGTTATCTCGCGATGGCGCTCGANCAAAACCGTAAAAAAGCCGCTCTCTAGCGTACGCAGCCCNGCATCGGCCGCGTTCAGCACCACCAAGCCTTCTGAAGCGAACAGACGCAAAACAATCGAAGCGAAAAAGTCAACAAACGTTTGCGATTCNTCTAAACATCGGAATAGAAAATCGAGCAGCTTATTCGTCGTTTCTGTTTCGCCATACGTTTTGACGACACTAGTGACCCATTCATAACCAATTTGACGGTCCAGCGGNACGTCCGCTACCATGCGTTTTTCCTGTGGNGCATGGGGATAAACCANTTTTTTCATTTTTCCGNCTTCGACAACGTACACATGATTGACTTCGGCGATATCATGATCTTCGCCGGCAATCCAAAAAATCGGGACGACCGGCACGCCTAGCTGTCTCTCTTGTTCTTTCGCAAGCGTGATGATCGTAATAATCTTGTAAATAGTATAAAGCGGCCCGGTCAATAGTCCTGCTTGCTGCCCCCCGACAACTACTACGCTTTCTCGGTCAAGCAGCTTCTCGATATTCTCCATTGTTTTGGAGCCTGCCTGAAACCGTTTATGATAGGAGCGCAAATATTCAACGAGTTCGCGGCGTAAATAGGCTCTATTTTTTATATCAGAAAGCCGCCTCCAAAACACATCCTCGGCTTTGAGTGAATAAGAAAAACCTTTTTCTGTTGGAAAAACGCCGTTTATGTAATCGGTTGCCAACAATGTAGTAGCCCCCAAAGAAATCTCGCGAACCTCCATGTAAAAACTCCCTTTCTTATGGTCTTATGTATATAATATTCTTTCATGAGTATAGCACTTCTTTTTCGCAAATAAAAAAACAGTTGCTCATGATGGCCGCATGTTTTTTTATAAGTTGCCAGACACTCTTATGACCATTCCATAAACGAGAAGGCCGGCGTAAAGCATGAAAAACAATAGGAAGCTGGCCCGCCAAAACAGGCGGAAAATCACGGCAAAGTGAAAATCCTCCTTTTTCCGCCAATACCCGATAGCAATCAGCATATGCATCAGTAGCAAAAAAAGAACAATGTACCATAAATACGACTTCCCCGAAAGAATCATAAGCAAGAAGTGAACAGCGACAATAAAAAACAGCGTGGATACGTTTACTGCCGCATAAAACGATTTCCGTTTTCTNTTCCATAGCTTGCGCGCAAAGAAATAGACAAGAAAAAAGGCTAATAGCGGCATGGTGACAAACGTCGCGAGCAGCCATGCCAACAGCTCATCCATGTTTTTCTCCCCCTTCTTCCATCCCCTTGATCGCATAAAATAAAAATTGCGAGAGCGGCAACTCTATGCCAAGTTCGTCCCCTTTTTTTAACACATATCCTAAAATAGCATCTACTTCCGTTTTCCGATGTCGCGCNANGTCCATGTACATCGATGAATAGTTTTCTGCTGTTTTTTGACAAATGTNCACAATATGCTTCCATGCCGCCNCTCCATCTTTAATCGGCAATACTTGCTGCAATTCGGAAAACAATAGCTTCATCATTTCGTAATATGGCGCTACTTGCAGCANCTTTCCGTTTGGAACGCGCAAAAGCGCTGTCAATGGATTAATGACGGCATTGACGATCAGTTTCTTTACTAGTACTTGCTCCCAGTCGTCGGCAATTTCAAACGGAAAATCAGAAATGCATCTTGCTGCTAGAGGCATGACGTCTTGCAATGTGCCATATAAGCTGGCTAGCACGATTTTGCCAATTCCNGTATGTTCTACCGTACGATCGTCCCGTTTTATCGCACCATGCTCCACTACACCGACAACAACATTTTTTTCGGCAAAAGCAGCTAACTTTTCCACATGTCCCATTCCATTTGGCAAAAAAACAATGGTTTGAACGTGGCGAAACCGTTCTGTGTTGTCAAGGACAGACGACATATCATATTGCTTCACCGTGATAAATACAATATCATCATCAATGGCTGCTTCAGCAAACGGCGCCGCCTGTATGGAAATGCACGTGGTTTCTCCTTTTTTTTCAAGCCGCAATCCCTCATTCTGTAATCGCTTTGCTTGCGGCGAGCGCCTTGTGTACACAGTGACTTTATGTTCTTTACCTAGATATGCGGCGACTAGCAAACCGATCGCTCCGCCGCCGACAATGCCAATTTTCACAACATCCCC
>JGI1652J44930_10000905_pt1 | contig 11417 bp, 7 predicted proteins | sample NewIslsDNAsample_FD_44930 | JGI IMG/M metagenome (IMG submission 44930)
CACCTAGAATTACCCCAGCTCCTGTCAAATCTGCTGCAACTCCGTTTACTGGCCTGATTTTCATAATTTTCCCGCCGACCGTTTTGATGATTTTCCAACCACCTGCTGCTGTTCCTAACGCCATCGCAAGCGCACAAACGAATTGCACCCACGTTTGAATTTCATTCGTCGACTGGTATTCGTTTACGATGAGTGCCATCGTGATAATTCCCATCGCTTTCTGAGCATCGTTCGTTCCGTGCGAATACGCTTGGAATGCCGCCGTTAAAATCTGGATTCTGCGGAAACGTTTATTCGTTTTCGATAAATTGCTGTTTTTAAAGACGACTTTGAAAATGCTGTAGACGACATAACCAACAGCAAACGCAATAATCGGAGAAAAAATGAGCGCTTTTATGATATTTAAAAATCCGGCGTAATTTAATGCATGAAAACCTGCTGCCGCAATTGCTGCACCGGCAATCGACCCGATCAGCGCGTGAGACGAACTGCTCGGGATTCCGTAATACCATGTAATCAAATTCCAGGTAATTGCTGCAAGCAATGCAGCAATAATGACAACATTTCCATTGTCCATCGTAAACGGATCGACGATATCTTTCGTAATCGTCTTTGCAACTCCTGTAAAAGTCATCGCCCCGACGAAATTCATCACGGAAGCTAAAATAATCGCTTGACGCGGACGAAGCGCTTTTGATGAAACCGATGTGGCAATCGCATTCGCTGTATCGTGAAACCCGTTAATAAAGTCAAACGCAACTGCCAAAATGACGATTGTAAATGTTAATACAAATATCATATCCATCTGTGAGCTGACCCCTTACGCATTTTTCATAATAATCGCTTCAAACGTGTTGGCAACGTTTTGACAGCAGTCTGCGATATGTTCAAATTCTTCGTAAATTTCTTTGTACTGAATAATGCGAATCGGATCTTTTTCAACTTCGAATAAATGTTTAATCGATACACGGTAAATTTCGTCACATTTCGATTCGTAATCTTTGATGAGGATAGCATGTTCGCGAATATTCACGAGTTTCTTTTTCGAAAGCAAAGAAACAGCTTTAACGATTTCCTCAACTGCATTTTTTATGACTTCCACATACTGGAGCATGTAATTGTCAAATTTTTTCATGGAAAACATTTCGAAAAAGGCTGCCGTATGTTCAAGTCCATCCAACACGTCATCCATGTTCATCGCTAACGCTAAGATGTCTTCTCTTTCAATCGGCGTGATAAAAACAGCGTTCAAGTCACGAATGACGTTATGAACGATGTCGTCACCTTTTTTTTCGAATTCCTTCATTTTATCCGCAAAAGCTTTTATCTCTTTTGTATCGGATGCTTCAAACTGAGTGAAAAATTTCGTTGCTTCCATTAAATTCTCCGCTATGTTATGTAAGTGAACGTTAAACTTGTCTTCTTTTTTAAAAAACATATGTCAACTCCCACCCATGTTTTATTTTGACTTAATCATAATATCGTATTTTTCCGAAAAAACATAGTAAATTTTTATTAAAAACAGAGCAGTTCTTCTAAAGTCTACAAAAATAACAAAAAAAACTCAACATCTAGACATTAATTTCCAAACATATCTATTTTTTCAAAATAAAAAAAGAGCCCAATGCTATGGGCTCATAACAAATTATTCAATAATTTCAGATACAACGCCAGCGCCTACCGTGCGTCCACCTTCACGGATAGAGAACTTCGTACCTTGCTCAATAGCGATTGGCGCAATAAGTTCTACTGTCATTTCAACGTTGTCGCCAGGCATAACCATTTCTACGCCTTCTGGCAAAATGATTGTACCCGTAACGTCTGTTGTACGGAAATAGAATTGTGGACGATAGTTAGAGAAGAATGGTGTATGGCGTCCGCCTTCTTCTTTTGAAAGCACGTAAACTTCTGCTTTGAATTTTGTATGTGCTGTAACTGAACCTGGCTCGATCAAAACTTGACCGCGTTGGACTTCATCACGAGAAACCCCGCGAAGAAGCGCACCGATGTTGTCACCAGCTTCAGCGTAGTCAAGAAGTTTGCGGAACATTTCTACACCAGTAACAGTTGTTTTGATTGTCTCGTCTGAAAGACCAAGAATTTCAACTTCGTCACCAACTTTTAAGCGACCGCGTTCAACACGTCCAGTTGCTACTGTTCCACGACCTGTAATTGAGAACACGTCTTCAACTGGCATCATGAATGGTTTGTCAACTTCGCGTTCTGGAGTTGGGATGTATTCATCAACAGCGTTCATAAGCTCAACAATTTTTTCTTCCCATTGTGGGTCGCCTTCAAGAGCTTTTAATGCAGAACCTCTGATGACAGGCACTTCGTCTCCAGGGAACTCGTATTCGTTCAATAGTTCGCGTACTTCCATTTCTACAAGTTCAAGAAGTTCTTCGTCGTCTACCATATCGCATTTGTTCAAGAATACAACGATGTATGGAACACCTACTTGACGAGAAAGCAAAATGTGTTCACGAGTTTGCGGCATTGGACCGTCAGCTGCAGATACTACTAGAATTGCACCGTCCATTTGTGCAGCACCAGTGATCATGTTTTTAACATAGTCTGCGTGTCCTGGACAGTCAACGTGTGCATAGTGACGGTTTTCAGTTTCATACTCAACGTGAGAAGTTGAAATTGTAATTCCGCGTTCTTTTTCTTCTGGAGCGTTATCGATTTGGTCATATCCGCGTGCTTCAGCTTTACCTTGCTTTGCAAGAACTGTTGTGATTGCAGCAGTCAAAGTTGTTTTACCGTGGTCAACGTGTCCGATAGTACCAATGTTGACGTGTGGTTTTGTACGTTCAAATTTTTCTTTTGCCATTTGTGAAATTCCTCCTTAAAATTAAAATTTTTTTAAGTATATCGATTGATAGACTGGTTACGCCTACCAATTAATCATATCAAATTCAAGATGTTGAAACTATTCTCCTGTTGCTTTTTTAATAATTTCTTCAGCGATATTTTTCGGTACTTCTTCATAATGATCAAATACCATCGTGTATGTTCCGCGTCCTTGTGTATTGGAACGCAATGCAGTTGCATAACCAAACATTTCAGCGAGCGGAACGAAGGCATTTACCACTTGGGCATTTCCTCTTGCGTTCATACCTTCCACGCGTCCGCGGCGGCTTGTTATATCACCAATGATATCACCCATATATTCTTCTGGAGCAACAACTTCGACTTTCATGATCGGCTCCAAAAGTACAGGCTCACAAATTTCTTTCGCCTTTCTCAACGCCATGGAAGCCGCAATTTTAAACGCCATTTCACTTGAGTCAACTTCGTGGTAAGAACCATCGTAAAGCGTCGCTTTAATATCAATAACCGGATAACCGGCAATTAAACCATTTTGAAGCGCTTCTTCCAACCCTGCCTGAACAGCTGGAATATATTCTTTTGGAACAACACCGCCGACAATTTTGTTTTCAAATTGAAAACCTGAACCTTCTTCGAGCGGCTCAAATTCGATCCATACGTGTCCGTATTGACCGCGTCCACCAGATTGACGGATAAATTTACCTTCACATTTGCCTGGTTTGCGGATCGTTTCACGATAGGAAACTTGCGGAGCGCCAACGTTTGCTTCCACTTTAAATTCACGTCTTAAGCGGTCAACGATAACTTCAAGGTGAAGCTCACCCATTCCCGAAATAATCGTTTGGCCTGTTTCTTCATTCGTTTCTGTTCTAAACGTTGGGTCCTCTTCTGCAAGTTTTGCAAGCGCAATCCCCATTTTATCTTGGTCATTTTTCGTTTTCGGCTCAATTGCCACGGAAATAACCGGCTCTGGGAATTGCATGGATTCTAGGATAACTGGATTTTTCTCATCGCAAAGCGTATCTCCGGTTACCGTATCTTTCAATCCAACTGCCGCAGCGATATCTCCAGCATATACCGTTGAAATTTCTTCACGCGAATTCGCATGCATCTGCAAAAGACGTCCCAAGCGTTCGCGTTTGCCTTTCGTAGAGTTTAACACGTATGAACCGGAATTGACTGTTCCCGAATATACGCGGAAGAATGTAAGTTTTCCAACAAACGGGTCTGACATGACTTTAAATGCGAGTGCTGCAAACGGTCCATTGTCGTCTGCTTCGCGTGTAACTTCTTCTTCTGTTTTAGGCACAATACCTTTAATTGCTGGAATATCAAGAGGTGAAGGCAGATAGTCAATGACCGCGTCAAGCAATGGCTGAACACCTTTGTTTTTAAAAGCTGAGCCACAAAGCACTGGATAAAACTCAACTTGCAATGTCGCTTTGCGAATCGCAGCTTTTAATTCATCAACTGTGATTTCTTCACCTTCTAGATATTTCATCATGATGTCTTCATCAAAATCAGCGACTGCTTCAATTAGTTTTGCGCGCTGTTCTTCCGCTTGCTCGACCAAATCCTCCGGAATCTCCGCAACTTCGTAACTTGTTCCAAGCTCGTCTTTGTAGATGTAAGCTTTCATTTCAACCAAGTCAACCATGCCTTGGAACGTATCTTCAACACCGATTGGAAGTTGAATCGCATGTGCGTTTGCGCCAAGTCTATCATGCAGCGTGCTGATCGAATACATGAAATCAGCGCCGATTTTATCCATTTTGTTGACGAACACAATTCTTGGTACACCATAAGTCGTCGCTTGGCGCCAAACCGTTTCCGTTTGCGGTTCAACCCCTGACTGGGCGTCAAGAACTGTGATTGCTCCATCCAATACACGAAGAGAACGTTCAACTTCGACTGTAAAGTCTACGTGACCAGGCGTATCGATAATATTGATTCGGTGTCCTTTCCATTGAGCCGTTGTCGCAGCTGACGTGATCGTAATTCCACGTTCTTGTTCCTGCTCCATCCAGTCCATTTGCGCAGAACCTTCGTGCGTTTCACCGATTTTGTGAATGCGGCCAGTATAAAACAGGATACGCTCGGTCGTCGTTGTTTTTCCGGCGTCAATGTGCGCCATAATTCCAATGTTTCGTGTATTTTTTAAGGAGAATTCTCTCGCCATGCTTTTTTCTCCTTTCCTACTTTACTTAAAGATTAAAAACTTGAACAGGCAATTACCAGCGATAGTGAGCGAACGCTTTGTTAGCTTCCGCCATTTTGTGTGTGTCTTCACGTTTTTTCACTGCAGCACCTGTATTATTTGCCGCATCGATAATTTCATTCGCCAAACGTTCTTCCATCGTTTTTTCGCTGCGAAGACGTGCATAGTTTACGAGCCAACGAAGCCCAAGGGATGTTCTGCGCTCTGGACGAACTTCAACAGGCACTTGATAGTTTGCACCACCGACGCGACGCGCTCTAACTTCAAGAACAGGCATAACATTTTTTAATGCTTGTTCGAAAACTTCCATTGGGTCTTGATTTGTTTTTTCTCTGATGATGTCAAATGCTCGATACAAGATTTTTTGTGCTTTTCCTTTTTTTCCATCAACCATGATGCGATTGATTAGGCGAGTAACAAGCTTTGAATTGTAAATCGGATCTGGCAATACATCGCGACGTTCAACCGGTCCTTTACGAGGCATGTCGTATTCCTCCTTTCATGCAGTAATCTTGTAAGTTCTGTTTGTTATTGTTTCGGTTTTTTCGTGCCGTATTTTGAACGACCTTGTTTTCTGTCCGTAACACCTGCCGTATCGAGTGCACCACGGATGATGTGATAGCGTACACCTGGCAAGTCTTTAACACGGCCGCCGCGAATTAACACAACGCTGTGCTCTTGCAGATTGTGACCGATACCAGGGATGTATGCAGTCACTTCAATACCGTTCGTTAAGCGAACACGAGCATATTTACGAAGCGCTGAGTTCGGTTTTTTCGGAGTCATTGTTCCTACACGAGTGCAAACTCCGCGTTTTTGTGGTGAATAAACCGTCGTCAACGTCTTTTTAAAGCTATTGTAGTTTTTATTCAATGCAGGTGAAGCTGATTTTCTCTTTTTCGATTTGCGGCCTTTACGAACAAGCTGGTTAATTGTAGGCATGAAAATACCTCCCTTCCTCACTGCAAAAAAATGTTAACATGAAACCAAATTTCACGGCTTCCTAATTCCACACATCCAGGCGGCTCATTATTGGGAAAAAAATAAAGACTGCAAAACACCATTCGTATAAGCAACTTATTTCTTGATCGCGACAGCTGCGGCACCGACATCGATTTTACAAGCTTCGCCCAGTTTTTTCATCGAATCAACTGAAGTAATCGGCACTCCAAGTTCCGCCGCCTTTTGTTTCACTTTATCCACGACGTGTGCATCTGCATCTTGTGCGATGATAACTTCACTGACTTCGCCTCTTTGCAAAGCCTTTAACGTCTGTTTTGTCCCAACAATGACCTCTTTCGCCTGTGAAACTTTTTCATAAGACATTTGACATCCTCCAAAGCACAGGTTTACAGACACACGCAGTAATATTATCACCATCGAAGTTCATTTGTCAACAGCAAAATAAAATTTAACCAGAAGGAAAAATTCCTTCTGGATAAATGTTTTTGCTTTTTATTCCTGCTTAATTAATGAATCTTCGTTTTCAACGTCGGCCTGTTCTTTTTTATCTGCTTCGTTTTGAATTTTTATATTACGGTAACGTGCCATCCCAGTACCTGCTGGAACGAGTTTACCGATAATGACGTTTTCTTTCAGTCCTAATAGACGGTCAACTTTTCCTTTAATTGCAGCATCCGTCAGCACTCTTGTCGTTTCTTGGAATGAAGCTGCCGACAAGAATGATTCGGTTTCAAGCGACGCTTTCGTAATTCCTAATACGACTGGACGTGCCGTCGCTGGTCTGCCGCCGTTTAACAATACTTCTTTATTCACATCTTTAAATGCGTGAATATCGAGGAGAGCACCTGGCAGCACATCGGTATCGCCAGCGTCAATAATCCGTACTTTCCGCATCATTTGACGGACCATAACCTCGATATGTTTATCGCCAATTTCTACACCTTGCATGCGGTAAACTTTTTGCACTTCGCGAAGCAAGTAATCTTGAACGGCTTCGATACCTTTGATGCGCAGCAATTCTTTCGGATCGATTGAACCTTCGGTAATTTCTTGACCGGCTACAACTTCATCGCCGATTGCAACTTTAATTCTTGCACCATATGGAATTGCGTAATTACGGGTTTCAATTTGGCCTTGAACGACGACTTCGCGTTTATCTTTGGTTTCCGTAATATCGATGACTTTTCCGTCAACTTCACTAATGACCGCTTTTCCTTTCGGATCTCTTGCTTCAAACAGCTCTTGAATTCTCGGCAAACCTTGCGTGATGTCGTCACCAGCAACACCGCCGGTATGGAATGTTCTCATGGTTAGCTGAGTTCCAGGTTCGCCGATCGATTGTGCAGCGATGATACCAACCGCTTCACCGACTTCAACATCTGTACCTGTCGCAAGGTTGCGTCCATAACATTTTTTGCAGACGCCGTGTCTCGTTTCACATGTGAACACAGAGCGAATGTAAACTCCTTCGATACCTGCTTCGACGATTTTTGCAGCAATATCTTCTGTAATTTGTTCGTCTTTTCTCACGAGCACTTCGCCTGTTTCCGGATGTTTAACCGTTCGGAATGCCGTTCTTCCGACGAGTCGATCGTACAGGCTTTCAATGACTTCCCCATCATCTTCAAGCGCTGTCACATATGTGCCGCGGTCCGTTCCACAGTCTTCTTCCCGAACGATCACGTCTTGAGCAACGTCGACGAGACGGCGGGTCAAATAACCTGAGTCCGCTGTTTTCAACGCTGTATCAGCAAGACCTTTTCTCGCACCGTGCGTCGAAATAAAGTATTCCAATACGGTCAGACCTTCACGGAAGCTTGACTTAATCGGAAGCTCGATAATTTTACCAGCAGGGTTTGCCATCAACCCGCGCATACCTGCAAGCTGTGTAAAGTTCGATGGGTTACCTCTCGCTCCTGAATCGCTCATCATAAAGATCGGATTCATGCGATCAAGCGATTTCATGAGACGTTCCTGAATGACGTCTTTCGCTTCGCTCCAAATCGAAATGACGCGCTCATAACGTTCTTCTTCCGTAATCAAACCGCGACGGAACTGTTTCATGACGCGGTTCACTTTTTCATCTGCTTCCTGCAGGATTTCATATTTTTCAGGAAGTACGACGATATCGGTAATTCCGATTGTAATTCCCGCTTTCGTTGAATATTCAAAACCGAGATCTTTCATGCGATCGAGCATTTTCGACGTTTCGGTCACTTTATAGCGCTTGAATACTTCTGCAATGATTTTTCCAAGCGTGCCTTTTTTAAATGGCGGAACAAGTTCGCGTTTGTCCAGTTCTTCTTTTATGTTTGTTCCGACGTCAACGAAATAATGATCTGGCGTTCCATGTTGAATGTTTTCGTCAGTCGGTTCGTTAATGTACGGGAAGGACTCAGGCAGAATTTCATTAAAGATGAGCTTTCCTACCGTTGTCAGCAGCAGCTTTTTCTTTTGTTCATCCGTAAAGGATGTTTTTCCGATTGAATCGGCTTTTACAGCAACTCTCGTATGCAAATGCACATAACCGTTTTGATATGCAATCAATGCTTCGTTCGTATCTTTGAAGATCTTGCCTTCCCCGATTGCGCCTTTTTCCTCGATCGTCAAATAGTAGTTTCCAAGCACCATATCCTGAGATGGCGTAACAACCGGTTTTCCGTCTTTCGGGTTTAAAATGTTCTGCGCTGCAAGCATGAGAAGTCTTGCTTCGGCTTGAGCTTCTGCAGAAAGCGGTACGTGAACGGCCATTTGGTCGCCGTCAAAGTCAGCGTTGTATGCCGTACATACGAGTGGATGCAAACGAATCGCTCTACCTTCAACGAGAACCGGTTCAAATGCCTGAATACCTAAACGGTGCAGCGTTGGCGCGCGGTTTAATAGTACCGGATGCTCTTTGATCACTTCTTCCAAAACGTCCCAAACTTCCGCGTGAAGTTTTTCTATTTTTCGTTTTGCGCTTTTAATATTATGTGCATATCCTTTAGCCACAAGCTCTTTCATGACGAAAGGCTTGAAAAGCTCAAGCGCCATTTCTTTCGGCAAGCCGCATTGATACATTTTCAAATTCGGACCGACGACGATAACAGAACGGCCGGAATAGTCAACCCGTTTTCCGAGCAAGTTTTGTCTGAAACGCCCTTGCTTGCCTTTTAACATGTGGGAAAGTGATTTTAACGGACGGTTTCCAGGTCCTGTCACCGGACGTCCGCGGCGGCCGTTATCGATCAGTGCGTCGACCGCTTCTTGAAGCATCCGTTTTTCATTTTGCACGATGATGTTAGGTGCGCCTAAATCAAGCAAACGTTTTAAACGGTTGTTCCGGTTAATGACGCGGCGATACAAGTCGTTCAAGTCAGATGTTGCGAAACGTCCGCCATCGAGTTGAACCATCGGTCTTAAATCTGGAGGGATAACCGGCAAAACTTCGAGTACCATCCATTCAGGCTTGTTTCCAGAGTTGCGGAACGCTTCAAGCACTTCCAACCGTTTAATCGCTCTCGCACGGCGCTGGCCTTGGATCGTTTTTAATTCTTCTTTCAGCTGCGCAACTTCTTTATCGAGATCGATGTCTTGAAGCAGTTTTTTAATTGCTTCCGCTCCCATTTGCGCCGTAAATGTCTGACCGTACTTTTCAAGATAATGGCGATATTCTTTTTCGGAAAGCAATTGTTTCTTTTCAAGCGGCGTATCGCCTGGATCGATGACGACGTATGATGCAAAATAAATCACTTCTTCAAGCGCACGCGGAGACATATCCAAAAGCAAGCCCATTCTGCTTGGAATGCCTTTGAAATACCAAATGTGAGAAACAGGGGCAGCGAGTTCAATGTGCCCCATTCTTTCTCTTCTCACTTTTGAACGCGTCACTTCAACTCCGCAGCGATCGCAGACAACGCCTTTGTATCTGACACGTTTGTACTTTCCGCAGTGACACTCCCAATCTTTTGTCGGTCCAAAAATCCGTTCGCAAAAGAGGCCATCTTTTTCAGGTTTTAACGTCCGGTAGTTGATTGTTTCTGGTTTTTTCACTTCCCCGTGTGACCACGAACGAATTTTATTAGGCGAAGCTAAACCAATTTTCATGAATTCAAAATTGTTAACGTCTATCAAAGGAGCGACCTCCCTTTCCGATTGCTATCCTATTCTTCCATCAGTTTCACTATTCGGTAACCGTAGCTGATTCGGTTTTTAAGGTTAAGCGTTCACTTGCCGAATCGTCATCATCATCATCGATTTCTTTCATTTCGATTTCTTCATTTTCGCTCGAGAGAATTTTGACGTCCATACCGAGGCTTTGCAATTCTTTGATCAATACTTTAAACGATTCTGGCACGCCTGGTTCCGGTATATTTTCTCCTTTGACGATCGCTTCGTACGTTTTCACACGACCGACGACATCGTCTGATTTCACCGTTAAAATTTCTTGCAATGTGTATGCTGCTCCATACGCTTCAAGCGCCCATACTTCCATCTCGCCAAAACGCTGGCCACCGAACTGCGCTTTTCCGCCAAGCGGTTGCTGCGTAACGAGCGAGTATGGTCCCGTTGAACGTGCATGGAGTTTGTCGTCGACCATGTGAGCGAGTTTAATCATGTACATGACGCCGACGGAAATGCGGTTGTCAAACGGTTCACCTGTTCTACCGTCGTATAAAACCGTTTTTCCGTCGCGAGGGAGTCCCGCTTCTTCGAGCGTATCCCAAACGTCCTGTTCATTCGCTCCGTCAAATACTGGCGTAGCCACATGGATGCCCAATTTTTTCGCTGCCATGCCGAGATGAAGTTCCAGCACTTGGCCGATATTCATACGCGACGGTACACCGAGCGGATTAAGCATGACGTCAATCGGAGTTCCATCCGGCAAATAAGGCATGTCTTCAATCGGCAAGATTTTGGAAATAACCCCTTTGTTTCCGTGACGTCCTGCCATTTTGTCGCCTTCATGGATTTTCCGTTTTTGCACGATATAGACGCGAACGAGTTGATTGACGCCTGGAGGCAGTTCATCGCCATCTTCGCGGTTAAATACTTTAACGTCGAGAACGATTCCGTCACCGCCATGCGGAACGCGCAGTGACGTATCGCGAACTTCCCGCGCTTTTTCTCCGAAAATCGCATGCAACAGGCGTTCTTCCGCCGTTAATTCCGTTACGCCTTTCGGTGTCACTTTTCCAACGAGAATATCGCCTGCACGCACTTCCGCTCCGATGCGAACGATTCCTCTTTCGTCTAGATTCCGAAGCGCATCTTCACCCACATTTGGAATATCGCGTGTAATTTCTTCCGGTCCCAGTTTCGTATCGCGAGCTTCCGATTCATATTCTTCGATATGGATCGATGTATACACGTCATCTTTCACGAGCCGTTCGCTCATGATAATCGCATCTTCGTAGTTGTATCC
>JGI1652J44930_10000907_pt1 | contig 11415 bp, 12 predicted proteins | sample NewIslsDNAsample_FD_44930 | JGI IMG/M metagenome (IMG submission 44930)
GATTGATGACTGCTGAAGGAAACTTCTCAGAAGAAAACTCCTTGAAAATCTTGCTCGTTGCCTTATTCACTTCAGGATGAAATAATAACCAGTTAGCAAAATCTGTGTTGATCTGCGTCATTCGTTCGTACATGTCCTGTTTCGGTTGAGTTGGTTTATGTAGTTCGAGTTTCAATGTGATCGTTGGCATTGACTTGTCCACCTCCTTTGTACACAATTATTATGTACATTTGTATTGTACACATTTTTTGTGTACAATTCAAGAGAGGTGATAAGAAAATGTCTGAAAAAGATCGTGGTCGCATTCATATGAGAGTACCCGAGACACTTCTAAAACAAGTGGAGAAGTACCAAAAGGAAAAAGGAATCACTACTAGAACGGCTGCTTTCTTGGAATTAGTACGAAAAGGATTAGAAGCAGAAAAAAAAGCCGATTCATCCCACGATTAGAAACCGTGGGCTTTCTCGGCTCATTTCTGTAAGGGTAAGGAAACATCTGATTCCTTTCTACTAGCTGGTTCAGGTTCACTGAACTTCAACCATCGGTTGATTGCTTGTATCCACTAAGGCAAGGTTTCTCCCTCTTCTCAGTGGATGATAACTGTTAAACTTGCTCACTAAAAATTTAATCATACATATTGATATAAGTCANTTTATTTCGGACATTATACAGCTTCTAAATTTCAATTAGTGCGATAATAAACAAACTCTTCTATTGCGTTACGGAAGATGCAGCTCAAGCTTTTTATATGAACAAAAAATAAAGGGCACATGGACATGCCCTTTATTCCTAACAACCAAAGAAATAGCGTTTATACCACTCACATCGGCGAGAGGGTTGCCGTTGTGATGAATCGTTTGATGGTGGGCGTCGCTGGTATCTTGAGTTCTCACGAGAATTGCGTCTTTGATGAACATTTTGGTTGTCTCGTGAACGATTGTTGTGATTGGAACCTCGATATTGGGGTGAGCGCTTATTGTTTTGAACAGTCTGGTTTGAACTTTGATGTTGCTGTTGATTAGAGGTTGAAGTTTGGTTGGAAGTGTTTTGATGATTGGATTTTTTGGTTTGCTCATTTTTCTTTACGGTCCCATTTTTATGTACGGTGGTCTGATTGGACTTGTTTGTCGTTGAATCATGTTCAGGAGAGAGTTGTTCCTGATCCAGATTCTCCTCTGTCCAATCTTGATCATCGACCATCTCATCGAGTTGATTATCTTGTCTTACCTGTTTTGGCTTGGATTTCGAACCAGTCGTTTGTGGTGCATCATCGTCTGTCATGGCCCAAACAGATACACTCATAACCAACAGAGCAACTATTCCCCCAGCNGCGTACAAAAGAGAACGATAAAAAGATTTTTTCTGACGTTCTCTTGTACGCTTACGACTCAACGGTTGAATCTCTTCTGGCCTCCTCATAATCATCTCCTTCGCAAGGACGAAACCGAATAAGAATCATAATAGCTCAGTGAATGAGATGGATTATCAGCTGTTCTATTACTTTGACAATCTCAAAAAATATTTATTTTTGACATTGCCTATTGTATAGTTCGGAACTTTTTCTAGTTATAGTGATGAATATAGCATACTTTATTTACAAAATGCAGATTTTTTTGTTGAAAAGCAATCAATTAATTTGAAGACTGTCGTACGCGTAACAACCTTAAGGCATTAAAAGTCACGATCAACGTTGCACCCACATCAGCAAAAATCGCTAACCAAAGGGTTAACCAGCCTGAAAGGATGAAAAACAACGCCAAGATTTTCAGTCCAAACGATATCAACATATTTTGTTTAATAATTTGCATTGCTTTACGACTTAACTGAATCGTAAAAGGCAGTTTGTGTAAATCATCTGCCATCAAAACAATATCAGCTGTTTCTAGAGCTGTATCACTACCAGCACCACCCATTGCGATCCCAACATTTGCCGCTGCCAATGCAGGCGCATCATTCACACCATCGCCAATCATTGCCACTCGATTCCCTTCTTTGCTCAACTTCTTAATCCAAGCCAATTTCTCCTCAGGTAAGAGTTCGGCTTGAATCTCTTTGATGCCAAGCTCTTTTCCAATTGCTGTTGCTGTTGTTCGATGATCTCCCGTTACCATCATGGTCTTTTGGATTCCCAATTGATGTAGTTGTTCAATCACGCTTCGACTTGAGTCTCGCACTTCATCGCGAATCGCAAATAATGCTAACAGTTTTTGCTCTGTTCCAAGCAAAATTACCGTTTTCCCTTGATCCTGCAACTGCTGAATCTGTCGGTTTTGATGTTCTGACAGGCGATGTGAACATTGTTGTACTAACCATTGAGGACTACCCAAATAATAATTCATCCCATCGACTTCTGCTTCTATGCCTTTTCCAGTTCGTGCTTGAACTTTATCAATTTTTAGAGTGTCAAACGACACCTCTTCTTCTTTTGCCTTTTGGATGATAGCTGCTGAAAGCGGATGAGCTGCATGTCTTTCCATCCCTGCAGCAATCGATAAATGTTCTCGTTCCCTTCCAGTTTCAAATGAAACGATATCGGTAACCACCGGTGTTCCTTTGGTTAACGTACCTGTCTTATCCAATGCTATCGCTGTAAGTGAACCAGCCTCTTCTAAATAGATGCCACCCTTGATCAGGACCCCATTTCGTGCTGCACTTCCAATCGCTGTTACAATCGCAACCGGAGTTGAAATCACTAATGCACAAGGACAGCCCACCACCAGCAATGCTAAACCACGATAAATGGATTCACTCCATGCAAGCTGAAACCATAGGGGCGGGATCACCATAAACAACATACTTATAATTAGAATCAGAGGAGTATACACTTTAGCGAAACGATCAACAAATGCTTGCGCTGATGCGCGTTCAGCTTGTGCTTCTTCCACCAAATGAATTATTTTCGCCAGTGTAGTATCTTCGGCACGTTTTGTAACCCGAACTTCAACCAATCCTTCACCATTCAAAGTACCGGCAAAGACTCCATCTCCCACTGTTTTGTGAACAGGCTCGGATTCACCTGTAATCGTTGACTGATCGACGGTCGTCGTTCCCTTTACAACCACCCCATCAATTGCAAACTTCTGACCGGGCTTCACAATCACAATATCTCCGATCTGAAGTGCGCTAACGGGCACAACCAACTCTTGTTCTTGCCGACGCACAATTGCTTGCTTCGGGGAGAGCTTTAACAAGGATTGGATCGATTGACGCGCTTTGTCCATCGAATAACGCTCGAGTGCCTCGCTGATGGAAAACAGAATCACAACAGTTGCTCCTTCACCCCATTCTCCGATCGCTGCTGCCCCAAAAACAGCCATAGTGATCAGGGCATTCATATCAAACTGGAAGCGAAGCAGATTTTTTAATCCTGTGACAAAGAGCCTAAAACCTCCAACAAGAATCGCTGCAGCATAAAAAACAATCGCCAATCTTGTTTCAGGTGCAAACAGATGCATTCCCCAACCCAAAACTAAAAAAACAAGCGAACAAGAAAGAGGAAGGTGATCACCGTTTCGCCAAAAAGGCGCACGTTGCAAGTGATCAGTATGTTCTTCTGGAATTATTTTTAAATTTTCAAACGCTCCTGCTTCTTCTAACTGCTGTATCGTGGGTTCTATGCCATAAACAGCGATCTTAGACGCACCAAAGTTTACTTTCGCATCAACAATTCCAGGAATCTTCTTTACATTTCTTTCAAAAGTCGCCGCACAATTTGCACAGGAAAGCCCTTCGATCCGGTATACTTTTTTTTCTTTGCTTTCTGGCATCGATTGAGCCATTTAAAGCCGCTCCTTTGACGAATGAAATATGAAATGGATCAACTGCGAAACCAGCTCATCCTTTAATGAGTAAAAGACCATTTTGCCTTGTTTTCGATGTTTTGCCAAACCCATATGACGTAACAACCGCAAATGATGCGAAGCTGTAGCCACGCTTGAGCCCAGGATATTGGCTACATCACAAACACAAAGCTCTTCTTCCATTACCAATGCATAGATCACTTTTAAACGATTGGGATCTGCTAACGCTTTAAATAACTGCGACACAGTCTCAATATCAAGGGAGGATAACGATTGCTGCACACGTCTCACCTTGACAGGATCAAACCGCACCACTTCACAATGATCAATCGAATGAGTTTGCTTATTCTCCAACAAAACCACCTCATATGTACAATCAAACATATATTTGATTATAGTAGAAAAAAAAAGGAAGCTCAACTCCACCAGAAATCAAAAAATGAATATCAATAAACCTTTCAACCCAATTGCTGGCGAAAATATCGGGCAGCTTGTTCCGGATCATCAGCCGACAGAATCGCCGAGATCATGGCCACTCCTTCAGGTTGATAAGGAAGAACTTTGGGTAAGGTTTGTTGGTTAATACCACCAATTACCACAACCGGGATGGTTACCCGCTGTTGAATCTCTTGCAATGTCTGAAGTGAAACATATTTGGCATCATTTTTGGAAGGTGTAGGGAAGAGTGAACCAACTCCCAGATAGGTAGCCCCCTCTTTCTCTGCCTTGATCGCTTGCGAAACAGTATGCACCGAGACTCCAATTGGGCAATTTCTACCAACAATCTCTCGCGCTAATGAATATTCTAGATCCGTCTGCCCGATATGCAAACCATCTGCTTGTACTAACCTGGCAATTTCAGCCTCATCATTGATGATGAATGGAACCTTATACTTGCGGCAAAGTTGCTTCAATTCTTTAGCCGTTTTTAAGAATGTATCAAATGAAGCTTTCTTCATTCGTAACTGTACACATGAAACACCCCCGCGCAACGCGGCTTCTATGCGAGGGAGCAAATTAGGTTTCTCATCTGTGACCAAATAAAGTCGCAAATCCTCAGGCAGACGTAACATCCACGTTCCCCTCTTTTTCCAACCAGCTGTCATTCATCTGGCCAAAGCCATCGAATAGATATTGATGAAATTGCCCAATTGCACCTTTCTCTATCTTCCGTTCAGCCCACTCGCCTACAATTCCCATGGCAACAAGTGAGGTAATTGCACTCTGAAAAGGAGAAATGCCTGCTCCCAAACAACAACCGATTAAAGCCGTTGTCATACAACCGGTTCCCGTTATTTGGGTGAGTAAAGCTGTACCATTGGCAATCCGAGCTTCACTAGTGCCATCAGTTACATAATCCACTGCACCACTCACAGCGATCACTGCTTGTAGCTCTTTGGCCCGCTGTCGAATGATCGCGAATTGCTCAGCGGAAATCCCACCAGCAGCATCGACTCCTTTGCCTGCACGAATCCCACACAAAGTGGAAATTTCAGAAGCATTTCCACGGATAACGGCAAACTGCACCTTTTCAAGTAGCGTCTGAATCGCATCCATCCGAAAAGCAGTTGCACCTGCACCGACTGGATCAAGGACAACAGGCACATGATGTTGATTGGCAGCTTGTCCTGCTTTTATCATGGCCGCAATCGTGTCCGCATCCAACGTACCAATATTTAACACTAATGCCTGACTTTTCATGGCCATTTCGGCTACTTCTTCCACCGCATGCGCCATCACCGGCGATGCCCCCACAGCCAAGGTTAGATTCGCACAATCGCGAACGGTTACATAGTTGGTAATTTGATGGACAAGCGGTTTTGTCTCTTGAATTTTCTTCCACAAATATTGAATCGTCATGAATCTTCCTCCTGTTGCCACAACCGATAAAAATGATGAATGGGACTTGCACCTGCACCAATTGGATAAGCATGTTTTAAACCTTCGGTTACAAATTCTTTTGCTTCCTGGATCGCTTTCACCAGCGACCAACCTTTCGCCATTAAAGCGGCAATTGCAGAAGAAAGGCTACATCCGGTCCCATGATCATGCTTCGTTTGGACTCTTTCTGTTTCAAACACATCACCAGTCGAAAGAACATCGATCGCCTTTTCTTCCTGCATCGCATGTCCACCCTTAATCAATACTTCACCAGCTGTAAATCCTTTTAATTTTTTCGCAGCTTGTATATACTCATCAAGCGAATTACATTGAGTATTGAGCAAAATCTGAGCTTCAAAGCGATTGGGCGTGATCAATGTAGCTAGAGGAAACAGTTCATCTTTCAACGCCTCCACCGCACTCTGTTCCAATAATCGACTGCCAGTAGTTGAGACCATCACTGGATCAAGAATCACGATCTTAGGCTGATACTGACGCAATTTATTGGCAATCACATGAATGCTTTCTTGATTGGCCACCATACCGATTTTTACTGCATCAATGCGAATATCTTCAAAAACAGCATCCAACTGCTTTTCGATCATCGACGGCGGCAGCACCTCAACGCCGATAACTCCCGTTGTATTTTGCGCAGTTACAGCAGTAATCACGCTTAACCCATATGTGCCGAAAGCAGCAAATGTTTTTAAATCGGCCTGAATACCTGCACCGCCACCCGAGTCACTACCCGCAATGGTTAAGACATGCTTGATCATGGGTTGACTCCCTTCTTCTGATAAAATGGGTATTGCTCCAGTGTATAAGCCATCTCCCAAAAACGATATTCATGATCACAACTTACCAAAAAGATTTCCTTGATACGTTCATGATCAGCCGGCGTCAATTGAGCAGCAAGCTGATCCAAACGTTGACATAACGCCTCATTAATTTTGGTTACCTCTTCCGTTGTATAGAAGGAAATCCAATCATAGAAAGGATGCTCTTTGGTAGGTTGGATTTCATCCATCATTCGTTTTGCAATATCAATGTAAGTCCAAGGGCAAGGAAGAAGCGCTGCATAAAGGTCCGCCAGCGTATGGGACTGCGCAGAAACCAACATATGGTTCATATAATTCCGCGCACTTGGAGCTAATGGAACATCTTTCTTTAACTGATCAAAATCAACACCTGCTACCTGACATAAATTGCGATGGGGATGGGTCTCTGAATAAAGAATGAAATGAATATTTTCATGGAAAAATTTCATCTCTTCACGCGTTTCGGATCTGGACAATGCCAAAGCATAAATGCGTGAAAACATGCTAAGATATTGATAATCCTGTTGTACATAATGAATTAACTGCTCCGAACGCAAATCACCTTTTTTTATACCCTGAACAAAGGGATGCTCATAAATCCGCTGAAAAAGCGGATCTGCCTCTTTTCGAAGTTGTGCTGATAGACTCAACTTTTTGGCCTCCATTTCCAGAATATTAAAAAAGTCGCTCGCGAAATGGAGCGACTCTATGTGAAAGCCCTCCACTTCCCTACGCTGGTATCAACCAGATCAGGTTCAAAGNNTCTGTGCAAAAATGCACATCTCAATCTCGCGATTCCCCTAGTGGATCAATCTTTTATATTCATTTGTTGTTATATTCAACATATCACAAATCCAATTATTTATCCAGTTAAAAATCGTATTTATTACTATTTATAAAAATCGACATACTTCAAATTAAATCTTAACTAAATCTGAGTTCAATTCTCGGATCATTCAACTGTTCTTTCCTCTGGTTTTCGTTATCCAACCAACCGTCTTTCCAAATAACGACTTACAAGGGATAGGAAATAATTAATTGTAAAATAGATCATTGCAACCAAGAGCAAGATTGGAATCGTCGCATTAAATTCTTTGTTATAAATTATCTGTGCATTATGGGTCAATTCAGGAAGACTAATGGCTACCGCTAATGAAGTATCTTTAATTACAGTTACAAATTGACTGACCATTGGAGGAATGGTTCGCTTCAATCCCAAAGGCAAAATAACATACCACAGTGTCTGGACAGCATTAAACCCTTGTGAACGAGCCGCTTCAATCAGACCCGGCTGGACCGAGTTGAGTCCACTTCGCACAATTTCCGCGACCAATGCAGAGGTAAAAATGGTCATGCTAAGGATAACCGATGTCGTAATTGGTAAATCAATATTCAATTCCTTCAAACCAAAATAGCCCATAAAGATGATCAACAAAAGGGGTAAATTGCGCAGCGTATCAATATAGATTCCTACCAGCTGTGAAATTACAGGAATTCGGGTGTAACGAATAATTCCTAAGATGGAACCAAATAAAAAACTTGCAACAATGGCAATGATGGCCACTTCCAAAGTTACCCACAATCCATCCAGTAAAAATAGCAAATGTTCTTTGGTAAATGCTTTTTGAATATCCAACGTCCTTACCTCCTCTGCCGATCAGTGGCCCAACGACGTTCTAAATAATGAATGACCATGCTAAGCGGAACCGTGATCAGCAAATAGAGAATTGCGATCACAATATAAATGGGGATTACATCATAATCCACAGATGCTTCATCTGCTGCATACATTAAATCGCCACCAGCAATAATGGCCAAAACTGACGAGTTTTTTACCAGATTGAGGAATTGATTTCCTACTGGCGGGATTACGATCTTCAATGCCTGTGGCAAGATGACATATCGCATCGCCTGGACATAGGAAAGGCCTGAAGAACGCGCCGCTTCCATCTGCCCGGGATCAATGGATAAAATGCCAGCACGGATCGCTTCAGCAATAAACGCACCCGTATAAATCGCTAAACCCAGCGATCCTACGGTAAACTTAGACAGATTAATGGAGACGCTTGCTAAGCCAAAATAAAAAAAGAAGACCTGTATCACAATGGGGGTATTGCGAAAAAACTCAACATACGCTGTTCCGATCCATTCCAATAGGGTTACTCGGGAAAAGCGAAAGGTCGCAATTACTATGCCAATCAGTAAGCTCAAAAACAATGCAGTGATACTGACAGATAATGTCATCAGAAAACCATTGATAAAACTATCTTGATAGACTTGCAAAAAACTAAAATCCAACCTTGTTCCCCCTCTCCACTACTTGCAAAAAAGGATGGATAAGACCGATTCCATCCTTTTTTTCTACACATTCACGAACTTAATTTGCTTTTGGGATCTCTTTGGGCGGCTCACGCCGAAACCATTTTCGATAAAGTTGATCATATTTTCCGTTTCGTTTGATCTCTCCCAAAAACTTATTTAATTCCTTTGTTAACTCTTTATGATCCTTATGCACGCCCATGCCATACGGCTCTTTTGTAAACTGACCACCGACAACTTCTAAATCAGGATTTTGTTGTTCCATGCCAAATAAGATACTATCATCCGTTGTGACAGCGTCTACTTTCCCTGATTTCAAAGCGGTCAACGCGTCTGCATAGTTTTCATATTCTTCTACCCTGACAGCCGGCTGTAGATTTTTGATATTTCTTCCACTGGTTGCTCCTTTGGCTGTAGAAACAACCTTTCCTTTCAAATCATTCAAACCTTTTATTCCACTTCCCTTTTTGACTAACAAGGACTGGCCAGCCAGAAAATAAACATTGGTAAAATCAATCTGTTTTTTCCGCTGTTCCGTAATCGTCATTGTTGCCGCAACCACATCAACATCCTTCGAATCGAGCAATTTGATGCGTGTTTTGGAGGTCACCTCTTTGAACTCCACTTTTTTCTCGTCGCCCAATAAATACTTGGCAAATTCTTTCATTAGATCCACTTCAAAGCCCTTTACCTGTTGATCCTTTGGGTCTTTATAGCCAAACAAATACGTATCATATTTCACACCTACAACCAGCTTGCCGCGCTTCTTAATCGTTTCCAAGATATTACTGTCGTTCTCCGNGGNAGGACCACATGCAACCATCATCATTAAGATCATAACGAAACAGAGGATAAGTCCCTTTTTCATCTCAACACCTTCTCATTTAATGTTTTAACACTCGACTTAAAAAGAGTTTTGTCCGCTCATGTTTGGGCTGCTCAAAAAATTCTTCTGGGCTACTTTCCTCTAAGATCATGCCTTGATCAATAAACACAATGCGATCCGCTACCTCTCGTGCAAATCCCATCTCGTGGGTAACAATCACCATGGTGATCTTCTCTTTGGTTAAGGCTCGGATCACATCGAGCACTTCACCAATCATCTCAGGATCAAGTGCAGACGTCGGTTCATCAAACAACATAATCTTTGGTTTCATTGCCAGTCCACGCGCGATCGCGACTCGTTGCTGCTGACCACCTGATAATTGGTGTGGATAAGCATTTGCCTTATCCTCCATCCCTACCTTTTTTAGCAATGACAGGGCAGTTTCTTCTGCTTCTTGTTTGCTCACCTTTCGTATTTTTCGCGGAGCCAACGTAATATTTTCCATTACCGTCATATGGGGATATAAATGGAAATGTTGAAACACCATGCCAATCTCCTGACGCAGCCGATTGACATCAATCTTTGGTTGATGCAGCGGCGTGCCGTTTACCACCAACTCGCCTGCTGAAATGGTCTCAAGTTGATTGATACACCGAAGTAATGTGCTCTTTCCTGAACCACTCGGTCCCAAAATAACGACTACTTCTCCCTCTTCAATCGTGAGATTGATATCCCGCAAAACTTGATCTTTNCCAAAATACTTTTGTACATTTCGNAATTGGATGATAAACACCAGCCCCTTTCTGTCTGGGAAAAGTTTTACTTAATATAAAAATTTTTCTGATTCCATTTTAATATAATTTTTCTATAATTGTAAATAAATAATCGATATTCGATCTTCTTACTTAAAAATAAGCATAAAAAAAACGCAGGGGAGAAATTCCCTGCGTTTTGCCTATAAGATTTCAAACATATCTAAAATAACTTGATCATTCCACCTAATAATAGACCGATAATGCCAAAATCAGCGTCCCCAAATGTCGTTCCTTTATAGCCTAGCGCTCCCAACATCGGCAACAACAAGGCAGGTAAAAAGCTAATAATCAGACCATTGGCAAATGCTCCCAAAGCAGCACCACGTCGTCCACCGGTAGCATTTCCAAAGACCCCTGCTGTTGCGCCCGTGAAAAAGTGCGGAACTAATCCAGGCACAATAACGGTTAATCCAACCAGCGGCAGCAAAAACATACTTATTAAGCCAGCCAAAAAACTCATTAAAAAGCCGATAATAACAGCATTTGAAGCAAAAGGGAATACTGTGGGACAGTCTAATGCCGGTTTAGCATCCGGTACCAGCTTCTCCGCAATTCCTTTAAACGCTGGTACAATTTCAGCCAAAATAATCCGCACACCTTGCAGAACAATATATACGCCGGCAGCAAAGGTGATGGCTTGAATAAAGGAGAAGACAAGGAAGTTAGTTCCATCTGCAAGCTCTTTTTCAATATAACCTTTACCAGCAAAAAGAGCGACCACTAGAAAGAGCAATGCCATTGTGAGCGAAACGGCAACAGAAGTATCACGTAAAAACCCAAGCTGTTTAGGAACTTTGATATCTTCTGTTGTCTTTTTTGGGTCACCCAACCATTTACCTACCAAGCCTGAAACGAAATATCCCACGGAACCAAAATGACCAACGGCAAAATCATCCGAGCCGGTAATTTTTCGGACATAAGGTTGTAATAATGCAGGAAAGAAGACCATACAAGC
>JGI1652J44930_10000908_pt1 | contig 11411 bp, 12 predicted proteins | sample NewIslsDNAsample_FD_44930 | JGI IMG/M metagenome (IMG submission 44930)
CGACCTGTTGACGGCGCAATACCCGGAATACTTTCGTTTTGGGGAAAAATGAGAAAAGGGGGTGACAGGGTATCGCGGAAGGCGGGAGTTTGAAGCAGGGGACTTCGTTCGTGCAACGGATCAACCATCTTGGAAAAGGGATGTTTGAGGGGCAAATTTGCGCAAAAAACCTTTTCTGGGGAGGAGCATGATGAAACGCTTCAGAGGGCCTTTCACTTCGGTCGCTGCGGTTTGTTTGTCGGTGTTGCTGTTGTTGACGGGGTGCGGCGGCGGCAGCACGGCCGACCGCGAAGGCGATAAAGTGACGATTCGGTTCTCCTGGTGGACCAATCCGACGAGGACCAAGATGACGCAGGAGGCCATCAAGCTTTTTGAGGAGAAGCATCCCGACATCGATGTGGTCATGGAGTACAGCTCCTGGGACAGCTACTGGCAGAAGCTGGCCACCCAGACCGCGGGGGGCGGCGCTCCCGATGTGATGCAGATGGACGGATCGCAATTGAGGACCTATGTCGAAAAAGGACAGTTGATGGATTTGTCGACAACCGATGTGGATACGTCCGGCCTGTCAAAGGAGACCCTGGAACTCGGCAAGGTGGATGGGAAATTGTACGGTCTGACGACCTCCGTCAACTCCCAGATGTTCATCTACAATACCGAAATTTTCAAGAAGGCCGGGGTGTCCTTCCCGGAGGAAAACTACACCTGGGAAGATCTGGCGGAGATGTGCGTCAAGATTTATGAAAAGACGGGCGTGTACGGCATGGCCAACGAGATGGAGCAGACGGGGTTGCTGAGTTATTTTGCGAGGACGAAGGGCGAGGAACTGTACGAAGGGAACAAAATCGGGTTGTCCAAGAAAACGCTTACAGAGTGGTTTCAGTATTGGCTGGACTTGCAGGAAAAGGGCGGCGTTCCGACGGCAGAGGAAAACGCTTCCTACAACCACAACGATCCTTCCGCCAGTCCGTTCATCAAAGAGAAAACCGCCATCAACTGGCTGTTCCTCGGAACGGATCCCAACTACGAACAAAGTCTGGGAAAACCCATCGGACGGGCGCTTCTGCCGGAATGGGGGAATGACAACAAGCCGTATCCGCTTCACGGAGCCATGTTCTGGTCCATGTCTTCCAAGACCAAACATCCCGAAGCGGCCGCCAAGCTGATCAATTTCCTGGAAAATGATCCGGAAGTGGCCAAGATCTTCAAGACCGACCGCGGGATTCCCGCCAATGACGAAAACATGAAAATTGTCTCCGAATCCGCCGAGGACGAAACGATCAAAAAGCAGATCGAATTCATGGAAAAGGTGAAGGCCGTGGCATCCCCCGAAAAGCTGGCGCCTCCGGGATCGAGCGAGATCGCCGACATCCTGAAGAATCTTTCGCAACAGGTGACGTTCAAAGAAATCACGCCGAGCCAAGCGGCGGAAGAGTTTATCAAACAGGGAAACAAAGCCTTGTCCCAGGGATGATCGCCGGCGCGATGCCGCGCCCGGCGGCATCGCGTCAAAGGAGGTCTTTTTCGCGTGGCATCCGAAATTCAGACGGTGTTGCAAAGAATCAAATTTCAGCGGCGATCCCGGATGGAAACTCCGCTTCAAAGGAATTTGACCGCCTATGCCTTTCTCANTCCCTGGCTCACCGGGGTGATGTGCCTCACCCTCGGGGCCATGCTTTTTACCTTTTATCTCGCCTTTACCGACTACGATCTCATCAGTTCGCCCGAATGGGTGGGGTTTGACAATTTCCGGCAGATCTTTCGCGACCCCAATTTTTGGGCTTCCCTCCGCGCCACCTTCACTTACGTGATTTTTTCCGTTCCCGCCCGCCTGGTCGTTTCCCTGCTCATCGCCCTCCTGCTGTACAAAGAAGTGCGCGGCATCGGCTGGTACCGCTCCTTTATTTACCTGCCCTCCCTGATCGGCACCAGCGTGGGCGCCGCCATCGGCTGGAGGAATCTGTTCGCCGAAGACGGGCCGATCAATTCCTTTCTCGCCCTGTTCGGAATCGAAGGGCCCAACTGGGTGGGCAATCCCTCGACCGCCATCGCGGTTTTGATCCTGCTCAGCGTCTGGCAGTTCGGATCGGAAATGGTGATTTTCCTGGCCGGCCTGAAACAGATTCCGGGATATCTGTATGAGGCGGCGATCATCGACGGCGCGTCGGCGATCCAGCGATTTTTCAAAATCACGTTGCCGATGCTGTCCCCGATCACATTTTTCAACCTGTTGATGGGGACGATTTCCTCGTTCATGATCTTCACCCAGGTGTATATCATCACGGGCGGAGGGCCCATGAAGTCCACGCTGATGTATGTGTACTACTTGTACCAGCAGGCCTTCACCTATTACAACATGGGATATGCGGCGGCCTTGTCGATCATTCTGCTCGTCATCATCGGGCTTTGTTCGGCGGTCATCTTTTTGAGCTCCCGGTGGTGGGTCAATTATGACGTGTGAGGTGGTGGACACAGGTGAGTCGCCGATCGGCCGCAAAAACCGCCCTGCGCCACGCGGTTCTCATGCTGGTGACCTTTGTGATGGTCTATCCCATCCTGTGGATGTTTTTTTCCTCCTTCAAACCGGATGAACAAATTTTTTCCACTTCCAATTTATGGCCCGAGACCTGGACGTTGGATCACTATGTTTCGGGTTTCATGAACATGAACTTCGGCCGTCTGATGTTAAACTCGCTGATCATTTCTACCGTGGTCGTCGTCGGGACGATTTTCAGTTCCTCCTTGACGGGCTTTGCCTTTGCTCGCCTTCGGTTCACGCCGCGGCGGTTTCTGATCGGATTCATGCTGTCGACCATGATGCTGCCGGCGCAGGTCGTCATGATTCCGCAGTACATCATGTTTCATAAGATCGGGTGGGTCAACACCTTTCTTCCGCTCACGCTGCCCAGCTTTCTCGGAACGGTGCCCTTCTTCATCTACCTGATGGTTCAGTTTGTCCGGGGCATTCCCAAGGAACTGGACGAAGCGGCTTACATCGACGGGTGCAGCAAGTTTCAGCTGTTTCGTTTGATCATTTTCCCCCTCGCCCGTCCCGCGATCATCACCATGTCCATTTTCGCCTTCTATTGGACATGGAACGACTTTTTTGGACAGCTCATCTATTTGTCGGACCCCGAGCTTCACACGGTTTCCCTCGGCCTGAGCATGTTTATCGACAGCACGGGCAGCACCCAGTGGGGAGATCTGTTCGCCATGTCGATTCTGTCGGTCGTTCCCGTGTTCATCGTCTTTCTGTTCTTCCAGCGCTACCTGGTGGAGGGGATCGCCACCCACGGTCTGAAGGGATGACGAAGGACCTGTCCGGCGGTTTTCCGCCCTTGGAGGGGGGAGAGGATGCGCGTCACCGTTCAAGACGTGATCGACCGGCTGACGGTTTTCGGTCAGGGCATGGAGGATGGGGTGGACGGGCTCCTCTTCGGAGATCCCGATGCGCCCGTCCAAGGGGTCGTCACCGCCTTTTCGGCCACCCATCGGGTGCTGAGGCGGGCCATCGACCTGCATGCCGACCTGGTGATCAGCCACGAGGGGATCTTTTACAGCCATCGGCACGTGCAAGCCGGGAAGGAGGCGGATTCCGTCCGCCGGGAAAAGGAAAGGCTGATCGAAGAGGCCGGCCTCGCCGTCTACCGCTGCCACGATGTGGTGCATCGCCGTCCCGATCTCATCACAAGGGGACTCATCCGGGCGCTGGAGTGGGAGACTTATCTGGAGAAGGAGCTGCCTGAGGCCGGGATTCTGTCCCTTCCCGGGATGACGCTGAAACATCTGGCCGAGCACGTGAAAGAACGGTTGAACCTTCCCTGTCTGCGCGTGGCCGGGGATCTTTCCGCGGAGTGCCGCCGCGTCGGGATCCTGGTCGGGTACCGGGGAGGCGGCCGGACGGCAATCCCGCTCTTTGAGGAGGAAGGAGTCGATGTGGTGATCGCCGGCGAGGGCCCCGAATGGGAGACGCCGCAGTATGTGAAGGATGCCGTCTTTCAGGGAAAAGGGCGGGCATACGTCGCCTTGGGCCATGCGGAAAGCGAAGAGCCGGGGATGAAATATCTGGCCGAAATCCTGGAAAGGGCCTTTCCCGGCCTTCCCGTCCATTTCGTCCCGGAGACGCCGGTTTTCCGGGTGGTGTAGAAAAGCCCGTGGGACCCGAGTCCCACGGGCTGATCCGTGGAGAAAGCTCCGACGGCCCGACTTTCCTCCTTCACTTCCCGGTAAAGCGGGGCGGGCGCTTCTGGAAGAAAGCCGAGACCCCTTCCAGGAAATCCCGGGTTTTGCCCGCCTCCGATTGTCCCCGGGCTTCCGCTTCGAGGGCGGTGGCCAGGTCTTTTTCAAAGCTGCCCGCCATCAATCGCTTGGTGAGCGCCAGGGCCTTGGTGGGCGCCTGGGCCAGGCGACCGGCCAGTTTCATCGTTTCCTNTTCCAGGGCCTCGTCCGGCACCACCCGGTTGACCAATCCGGCCCGGAAAGCTTCCTCCGCGGAGAGGGTCTCTCCCAGCATGGCCATCTCCAGGGCCCGTCCCAGCCCCATGAGCCGGGGCAGGAAAAAGGAGGTTCCCGCATCCGGGACCAGGCCGATCTTGATAAACGCCATGCAGTAGGTGGAGCCGGCGGCGGCGATCCGGAAGTCGCAGGCGAGGGCCACCCCCAGCCCGGCGCCGTAGACGGGGCCGTGAAGGGAGGCGACGATGGGCTTGTCCACCTCCACCATCCGCATCAGCAGGCGGTTGTAGGTTTTGCGCAGGAATTTTCCGAGATCCGGCTCCTCCTCCGACAGATCGATGGCGCCGAGATCGGCGCCGGCGCTGAACCCCTTTCCGCTCCCCTTCAGCACGATGCAGCGGACGGCATCGTCGTCGGCCGCCCGGTTGAGGGCGTCGTACACCTCTTCGTGCATGGTCAGATTGAAGGCGTTGAGGGTTTGGGGCCGGTTGAACACGATGGTCGCAACGGCATCTTCTTGTTTCAGACGGATCGTTTCGTACATCGGAAGCCTCCTTTTCGTCAAAAGGGAATCTCGGCACAATCAGAGATTCGCCGGAACGGGCCCCTTTCCTGCCCCGGCCTTGTACGTTGTGCACCCCTCGGCTGCCGGGCCGCGACGTGTTATACTAGGATCAGCAGACGCGGGAGGTGGTTTCGTGGGCAAGTCCCTGAATCCCCACAGCGTGATTCCCCTCTACCATCAGCTGAAAGAGATTTTGAAGGAAAACATCGAATCGGGCGTGTGGAAGCCGGGGGACCGGATTCCTTCGGAAAACGAGCTCCGAAAGCAGTACGATGTCAGCCGGAATACGGTGATCAAGGCGCTGGAAGAGCTGGTCCAGGAGGGGCTGCTCCGCCGGGAGCAGGGGAGGGGGACTTTTGTTTCCTCGCCGAAAATTTCCCATTCCCTGACCGGATTTTACAGCTTCAGCAACGTGCTCAGGGCCAACGGGCTGGAGCCGAAGGATGTGATCCTCGTTCTGGAGAGGCGGATCGCCAAGCCCAGCATCGCCCGGCATCTGCAGCTGACCGGTTCGCNGGAGGTGTGGGTTTTAAAGCGGCTGCGCTGCGCCGGCGACGAGCCGATCATGCTGGAGACCTCCCACCTTCCCCAGAACCGCGTTCCCCGGATCGAACGGGCGGATCTGGAGAACCGCTCCCTCTACGACTATCTGGAGCAGAAACACGGCATCCTGGTGACCCGGGCCAAGGAGATCTTCGAACCGGTGCTGATCCGGGATTACGAGAGCAGATACCTCCGGGTTCCCGAAGGGTATCCCGCCCTTCTGCTGGACAGGATCGCCTACGACTCCCAGGGGCGCCCCGTGGAATTTTGCCGCTCCATCGTGCGGGGGGATCGCTGCCGGTTTTACACGGAGCTGCTTTGAGGCTTCCGAGCATCAAGTTGACCCAACAACCCAACAATGGTATATTTGGGTTGGAAGGAACATGAAAAAACAGCGGGTGAATTCGGATGAACAACAACCACACTTACCGGGAAATCGCCCGGCAACCCGAGACCTGGAGGGAAACCGAACAAATCGTGTCGGCCGGGAAAGGGGAACTGCTTCGTCCGTTCGAGGAATTCAAGCCGGAGGAGATCCTCTTCACCGGTTGCGGTTCCTCCTATTTTCTTTCCGTTGCGGCCGCCTATCTGTTTCAGGAGAAGCTCGGCATTTCCGCCAAGGCCGTTCCCGCTTCGGACATTTTGATGAATCCGGACGCCGTCTTTGCCGGAGGCCGCAGGACCCTGGTGGTCGGTTCCTCCCGTTCGGGGGACACCACCGAGCTGGTGCGCGCCATGGAGGTGGCCCGAAAGCAGCCCTCGGTCCGCACCCTCGGCATCACCACCCGTCCCGACAGCCTGCTGNGCCGGGAGGGGGAAGCCCTCATTCTGCCGCACGTTCAGGAAAAAAGCGTCGTCATGACCGGTTCCTTTTCCAACATGCTGCTCGCCCTGCAGCTGATGGCGGGGCACCTTTCCGGCGACGCCGCCTATCTGGATGAACTGAAACGTCTGCCGGAGCTGGGGCGGGAGCGCATGGCCAAAGCGGAGGAGCTGGGACGGATCGTCGGCGAGGATCGGCGCTTCGACCACTACATTTTCCTCGGCCAGGGGAGCTTCTTCGGCCTCGCCCTGGAAGGGATGCTCAAGCTGAAAGAGATGACCCAGGTGCAGACGGAAGCCTTCAACCCCTTGGAGTTTCGGCACGGTCCCATTTCCGTGCTCAACGAGCGATGCCGGGTCATTCTGCTGAGCCATCGCCCCCTCCGTCCCTATCTCCGTTCGCTGATCGAGGACCTTCGCCGCCTGAAGGCCGAGGTGGTGCTGATCGACGAAGCGGCCGGCGAAGAGGCCGACATCCTGTGGAATCTTGAGTCCGGATTGTCGGATCCGTCCCGGGCGCTCCTCTATCTGCCGTTTCTCCATTTCCTCGCCTACTTCCGCGCCATGAGCCTGGGGCTCAATCCCGACCGGCCCCGCCACCTGAACCAAGTGGTGGTGCTGGAGGAAGAAGAGGGATGAACCGGTGCCGCTGACGTCGCCGAAAGAACTGCTTGCGGACGCGTATCGGAACCGTTACGCCGTCGCCGCCTTCGCCGCACACAATATGGAGATGATGCGGGCGGTGGTGGAGGCGGCGGAGGAGGCGGGGGCGCCGGTGATCCTGCAGACCACCCCCGCCACCCTCCGGTATGCGGGCCTGGAATCGATTGTGGCCATGGCCCGGGCGGCGGCCGAAGGGGCCAAGGTGCCCGTGGCCCTGCACCTGGACCACGGAGACACCTTTGAAACGGTGGTCCGCTGCCTCCGGGCCGGTTATACGTCCGTCATGGTGGATGCCTCGCGGCTGCCTTTTCTGGAGAATGCCGCCTTCGTGGCCAAGGTGACGGAGGCGGCCCACGCTGCCGGGGTGCCGGTGGAGGCGGAATTGGGAACGATCGGCGGGGCGGAAGAGGGCGGGGCGGGAGAGGAGGAACTTACCGATTCCGAGGCGGCGGAAGAGTTCGTGCGAAGGACGGGCATCGATTTCCTGGCCCCGGCCTTCGGAACCGTCCACGGGGTATACAAGGGAGAAATCCGGCTGGATTTCTCTCGCCTGGAAGCCATCTCCCGCCGCGTCGGCCTTCCCCTTGTGATGCACGGCGCCTCCGGCGTTTCCGGGGAGATGATCCGCCGGGCCATCGCCCGCGGCGTCAGCAAGGTCAACTTTTCCACGGAACTGAAACAGGCCTTTGCCCGCCAATTGCGGAATTATCTGTCGAATCATCCCGAGGAGACCGATCCCCGCCGGATTTTGCTCCCGGCGAGGGAAGCGGTGAAACAGATCGCCAAAAGAAAAATCGAGATCGTGAGCGGGGTTGTGCCGTGATTACCGCAGTCTGTCTCAATCCGGCCGTCGACAAAACCTACCGGGTGTTCTCCCTTCAGCCTGGACGCATCCACCGGGTGGAAAGGGTGGTGGCCTGTCCCGGTGGCAAAGGAATCAACGTGGCCAAGGTGCTGAAACGGCTCGGCCTCGACATCCGGGTGACGGGCTTCATCGGGGGAGGGGCGGGTGACGCCCTCCTCCGGGGGCTTGACCGGTGGGGCATTCCCCACCGCATGGTGCGCGTTCCGGGCGAAACCCGCACCTGTCTCAACATTTTGGAGGAGGCCCGCCGGACGCAAACGGAATTTTTGGAGCCGGGGCCCGCGGTGCCGCCTAAGAAGTGGGAGGCGTTGAAGGAGACGGTGGCGGAGATGGCGGAAAAAAGCCGGGTGGTCGTCCTTTCGGGCAGCCTTCCCCCCGGATTGGCGGCGGACGCCTACTATGAATTGATTTCCCTTGTTCAATCCCGGCGCGCCAAAGCCATCGTCGATACCGGGGGCGCTCCCCTGGCCCGGGCTCTGGAAGCCCGTCCCTTCACGGTGAAACCCAACGGGGCGGAGATGGCCTCCCTGTTTCAAAGGGAAGAGATGAGCGATTCGGAGCGGATCGGAGTGCTCCGGGAGTGGAACCGAGGGGGCATCCCCCTCGCCTGTGTCACGCTGGGAGAACGAGGGGCCATCGCTTCGATGGAGGGGCGCGTTTACCGGGTGATTCCCCCAAAGATCGAGGCGGTCAACCCCGTCGGATCCGGAGATGCCTTCGCCGCGGGGTTGGCGGCCGGTCTCGACCGGGGAGAAGGATCGAGTCGGCCCTGGCTCTGGCCGCCGCGTCGGCCGCGTCCAACGCCCTGCATTTCCAGGCGGGACAGGTGGACGCGGAGCAGGTGGCATCACTCAAGCGGAAGGTGCATGTGGCGATTCTGTCCCCTTGAGGGGCTTTTTCTTTTTTCCCATCGGCTCCCCGGAAGGCGCTTTCCGCCTTCGCGGATGAATCCCTTTCCCTGCGTGAATACTATATTTGTGATACAATATAATAGGTATTTTTTTGGTAAAATCCCCCCTCAGACCTACCCCTTTTCCCCTTGAGCAGGTTGTTTTTGTTCCCCTTTCTCAGGCGCTGCGGTGGAATATAACAGGAAAGGAGAACGCCATGGAACAGGTCAAGGAAAAGATTTTGGAGGTGCTCTCTGCGGTCCTGCCCATCACCCTGGTTGTGATTTTGCTGCAGTTCACCATCATCTGGCTCCCCATGGAGGTGTTCATCCAGTTTCTGATCGGCGCAGTGATGGTAACCACGGGTCTCATCCTTTTCCTGATCGGCGTCGAAGTGGGGCTCCTGCCGGTGGGGGAAATGATCGGTTCGACCCTGCCGAAGACCAAGAAGCTGTGGATGTTGGTGCTCTTCGGCTTCATCTTCGGCTTTGTGGTCACCGTCGCCGAGCCGGATGTCCGGGTGCTGGCCCTCCAGGTGGATCAGGTGTCGAATGGAGCGGTCCCGAAGAACATCCTGATCTATTCCGTCGCCCTCGGCGTGGGGCTGTTCGTGGCGCTGGCGATGCTGCGGATCATCTTCAATATTTCCATCACGCTTCTTCTGTTCATCAGTTATGCCCTGGTCTTTCTGCTCGCCCTGTTTACACCGGGTGAGTTCGCCCCGATTTCCTTCGATTCCGGCGGGGTGACCACCGGACCGATCACCGTTCCCTTCATCGTCGCTCTCGGCGTGGGCGTCGCTTCCGTCATGCGGGGGAAAAGCTCTTCCGGTGACGGATTCGGCCTGGTCGCCCTCGCATCCATCGGTCCGATTCTGGCGGTGATGCTGATGGGGGTGCTGTACGGATGAACATCCGCGTGTGGGAAGGATTTGGTGAAGTCCTCTGGGAAGTGGCGATGGCCCTCTTTCCGATGCTGCTGTTCTTTTTGTTTTTCCATTTCTTCTTTCTCAAGCTGCCCGGGAAAAAACTGAAGGATATTTTTGTCGGGATGGTCTTGACCTTCCTGGGACTGGCCCTGTTTCTGCAGGGGGTCCACATCGGTTTTATGCCCGCCGGGGAAGCGATGGGCGAAATTCTCGTGGCGAAATCGGCCCGCTGGATCGCGATTCCCATCGGTTTTGTCCTCGGATTTTTGGCCATTTTCGCCGAACCGGCCGTGCGGGTTTTGAACCACGAAGTGGAGAAGGTTTCGGGGGGCTATATCCCGGCCAAGGTGCTGCTGTATACCCTGTCGGTCGGGGTGGCGATTTCCGTGGCGCTCGCCATGGTGCGCATCCTGTGGGACATTTCCCTGTGGTATCTGATTGTTCCGGGATATGCGATCGCCTTTATCATCGCTTTTCGTTCCAAAAAAGACTTTGTTTCCATCGCCTTTGACGCCGGCGGGGCGGCCACCGGTCCGATGACCGTCACCTTCATCCTGTCCATCGCCATCGGGTTCGCCTCGGGGATGGAAGGACGGGATCCGCTGATGGACGGTTTCGGGATGATCGCTCTGGTGGCTCTCACACCGATTCTCACCGTGCTCACCCTGGGGCTCCTGTACGGCAGAAAGGAGAAAGCGAAAGATGAGCAAACAGCTCAGTCCGCATAAATTGATCGTNACCATTTTGAAAAAGGGAATGGCCCGCGCCGCGGTTCAGGAGGCCAAGAAGGCCGGCGCGAGAGGGGCTACGGTGATATACGGACGGGGGACCGGGATTCACGAGCGAACCTTTTTGGGTATTCACTGGAATCCGGAGAAGGAAGTGGTTCTCACCCTGGTTCCCGCCGAGCAGGTGGAGACCATATTGAACGCCCTGGTGAAGGCCGGCAAACTGAATAAGCCGGGAACCGGGATCGGTTTTGTCNTGGATNCGAAGAAAATCGGGGGGATCACAAGCCCGGCCGGTTCCGTCCCCTCCGACCGCGAGACCCGGGAGGTGAAGGAAGTGGAAAACACGCCGATCCAGTANGATTTGATCGTCACCATCGTGAACAAAGGCTACGAGGATGTCGTGGTGGATGCCAGCAAGAAGGCGGGAGCCGAGGGAGGCACGATCATTTCCGGCAGGGGGACCGGCATCCATGAACACGCCAAACTGTTCAACATCCCGATCGAACCGGAAAAGAACATCGTGCTTACTCTGATCGACCGGCAAAAAACCGAGGCCGTCCTGGAAAAGATCATGGAAGAGGCGGAACTCAACAAACCCGGACGGGGAATCGCCTTTGTGATGGAAGTGGAACGGGCCGTGGGCATCAACCACGCCTTGAACCGGATGGTCAACGAGCAGATCAAAAAGACCCAAAGCAACTCGTGAAAATCTCCCCCCGCGCTTTTGGCCGGCCATGGCCGAGGGATTGCCGCGGGGGTTTCTCGGATATGCTCCTTGACGGTTCACCCTCCTTCCAAGGAGGGCTTTTTTGTGCGGATGGGCGGGGATCTCCGGATCAGGGGCTTTCTTTCCTTCGCCGGGGAATTGGAGAGATTTCCGGGCAAGGGATTGATCGAAAGTTCCGCCGATCGGCAGAGGGAAAACGTTTCCCCATGCGTGATCCATAGA
>JGI1652J44930_10000910_pt1 | contig 11393 bp, 9 predicted proteins | sample NewIslsDNAsample_FD_44930 | JGI IMG/M metagenome (IMG submission 44930)
TAAATGATGTTTTGCAGGCAATTGCAGAGTCAAAAACGGACATTCAATCAGTGTCAGGACGCACGGACCGAAACAAAATGACGACCGTTCACATGACGATTTTAATCCACAATGTGAACCATTTGCAAAAAGTCGTCGACCGCATTAAACGCATTCATGACATTTATTCGGTCCGCAGGGTGATCCAATAAGAGGTGATAAATCGATGCGAATTGTTCTGCAACGTGCAAAAAATGCTGCAGTGACTGTTGAAGGAAACGTCGTCGGTAAAATCAGTCATGGAGTTGTTTTACTCGTTGGCGTGACTCATGATGACACGGAAGAAGATGCAGCCTACCTTGCAAGTAAAGTTGCAAATTTGCGAATTTTTGAAGATGATGAAGGAAAAATGAATCATTCGCTCTTGGATCGGTCTGGCGAGGTATTGTCGGTTTCACAGTTTACGTTGTACGGTGACTGCCGCAAAGGAAGGCGGCCGAGTTTCACACAAGCCGCGAAACCTGAACAGGCAAAACAGCTGTACGACAGGTTTAACGAATTGTTGCGAGAACAAGGGTTAACGGTAGAAACAGGCCAATTTGGTGCAATGATGGAAGTGTCTTTCACGAACGATGGACCGGTTACGTTCATATTAGACAGCAAAGATCGATAAACTTGACAATTCATTTCCAGATTCGTAATATAAAATCAACTTCATAATCGAATCGATGATGGAGAAAAGTAGTAAAGTAGTGGCGCCAAGAGAGGAAATGCCGGAGGCTGCAAGCATTTCCCGCTAACGCTTTATGAAAGACACTCTGTAGATTCCTCACTGAACGCACGTTTGCCAGTAGGTGCAGGACGTTTCAAAACGTTATCTTTGCATAGTGGAAGCATCATGCTTCAATTAGGGTGGCACCGCGGGTAGGCTCTCGTCCCTGAGATTGTTCTCGGACGAGAGTTTTTTTTGGTGAAATTGAAAGCGAGAGAATTTACATAACGGAGGTTTCAAAATGAAAATTCAAATTCCGAGAGGAACGCAGGATATATTGCCTGGTGAAGTGGAAAAATGGCAATATATTGAACAGAAAGCGCGGGAAATTTGCAAAAATTACTGCTACGAAGAAATTCGCACGCCGATTTTTGAAGCGACGGAATTGTTCGTACGCGGAGTCGGTGAAACGACGGATATTGTACAAAAAGAAATGTATACATTTCTCGATCGCGGCAACAGAAGCTTGACGTTGCGGCCGGAAGGAACGGCTCCGACGGTGCGGGCGTTCGTTGAGAAAAAAATGTATGGATTTCCGGAACAGCCTGTAAAACTGTATTATATCGGTCCGATGTTCCGTTATGAACGCCCGCAATCGGGACGGATGCGCCAGTTTTACCAGTTCGGAGTGGAAGCGTTAGGCAGCGACAATCCAGCGATTGATGCGGAAGTAATCGCTCTTGCGATGGATTTTTATACATCGTTAGGTTTGAAAAAGCTAACGCTTGTCATAAACAGTCTTGGCGATCTGGAAAGCCGCATGAAGCACCGCGAAGCGTTGATCGCACACTTTCAACCTCACATCAAGGAGTTTTGCAGCGATTGTCAAACGCGGCTTGAAAAAAATCCGCTCAGAATTTTAGATTGCAAAAAAGATGCGGAACACGAACTGATAAAGCAAGCGCCATCGATTTTGGACTATTTAAATCAAGAGTCAGCGGCTTATTTTGAAAAAGTGCAACATTATTTAACGGAAATGGGCATTCCATTTGTCGTTGATCCGACGCTCGTGAGAGGGCTGGATTACTACAATCACACAGCGTTTGAAATCATGAGCAATGCGGAAGGTTTCGGTGCGATTACAACATTGTCCGGAGGAGGCCGCTATAACGGGCTCGTTAAAGAAATCGGCGGTCCGGAAACGTCAGGCATCGGTTTTGCATTAAGTATTGAAAGACTGCTTTTGGCTCTTGATGCTGAAGGAATTACGCTTCCAGTTCAGAAAGAAATCGATTGCTATTTTATTTCGCATGGAGAAGAAGCATATGAAAAAGCAACGATTTTGCTACATCAGTTGCGTAAAGCAGGGTTCAGTGCCGATCAGGATTATTTAAACCGCAAAATGAAAGCGCAATTTAAATCTGCTGATCGGAAAAAAGCAAAATTTACGGTTATTATCGGCGAAAATGAATTAAACAATGAAACGGTTGCCGTCAAAAACATGGCAACGGGAGAACAACAGGAAGTTCCAATGGACAACCTGATTTCATTTTTTCAAAGTACATTAAAATAAATGGAGGATTTGACGATGATGATAGGACGCACACATTACTGTGGTACTTTGACGAAAGAAAATAGCGGAGAACAAGTTCATTTGAAAGGCTGGGTACAACGGCGCCGTGATTTAGGAGGACTTATCTTTATCGATGTTCGCGACCGTTCAGGAATTGTTCAAGTCGTTGCAAACCCGGAAATTTCAAAAGAAGTTTGGGAAACGGCGGAAAAATTGCGCAACGAATATGTTATTGGTGTAACCGGAGAAGTTGTTTTGCGCGATCCAAGCACCGTTAATCCAAAGATTGCAACAGGCGAAATTGAAGTGATTGCCAAAGAAATTCAAATTATTAACGAAGCGAAAAACCCGCCATTTATGATTGAAGATCGCATCGATGTTGGTGAAGATGTCCGGTTAAAATACCGTTATTTGGATTTGCGCCGTCCGATTATGCAAGAAACGATCAAATTGAGACATGAAATCACCAAACATATCCGGAACTTTTTGAACGAACATGACTTCCTTGAAATCGAAACGCCGATGCTGACGAAAAGTACGCCGGAAGGCGCACGCGATTACTTGGTTCCAAGCCGGGTTCACCCAGGGGAATTTTACGCATTGCCGCAGTCGCCGCAACTGTTTAAGCAGTTGCTGATGGTTGCTGGTTTTGAACGATATTACCAAATTGCTCGTTGTTTCCGCGATGAAGATTTGCGCGCTGATCGCCAGCCGGAGTTTACGCAAGTCGACATTGAAGCATCGTTTTTGGATAAAGAAGATTTGCTCAGCATGATTGAGCAAATGATGGTGAAAGTTGTAAAAGAAACAAAAGGCATTGACATTCCGACACCGTTTCCTCGCATTACTTACCGCGAAGCGATGGAAAGATACGGTTCGGACAAACCGGATACACGCTTTGGCATGGAACTTGTTGAACTTTCTCATATCGTGAAACATTCGCAATTCAAGGTATTTAGCGGAGCGATTGAAAACGGTGGAGTGGTAAAAGCGATTAATGTCAAAGGCGCTGCGGATAAATATTCGCGAAAAGATCTTGATGAACTGACGGAATACGTAAAAATCTATGGTGCGAAAGGACTCGCTTGGTTAAAAGTTGAAGGCGGGCAATTAACCGGTCCGATTGCGAAATTTTTCACGGAAGAAGAAATCGAAGGCATGAAGGAAGCGTTAAAAGCTGAAGATGGCGACCTTATTTTATTCGGTGCCGACAAACCGAAAATTGTATATGATACGCTCGGCAATCTGCGCATAAAATTAGGGAAAGATTTGCAATTGATCGATGAATCGAAATTGAACTTTTTATGGGTAACGGAATTCCCGCTACTCACGTATGACGAAGATGAAAAACGCTATGTTGCTGAACATCATCCGTTTACGAGCCCGATGCTGGAAGACATCGAATTATTGGATGCAGAACCGGATAAAGTGCGTGCAAATGCTTACGACCTCATTTTGAACGGATACGAGTTAGGTGGCGGTTCGCAAAGAATTTACCAGCGCGATGTCCAGGAGAAAATGTTCAGGGCACTTGGGTTTAGCGACGAGGAAGCAAGAAAGCAATTTGGATTTTTACTTGATGCGTTTGAGTACGGAACGCCGCCGCATGGCGGCATCGCACTTGGTTTAGACAGGCTCGTGATGATTTTGGCCGGCCGTTCAAATTTGCGCGATACGATCGCATTTCCAAAAACGCAAAGCGCAAGCTGTTTGATGACAGATGCGCCTAGCAGAGTCAGCGATTCACAGTTGGATGAGCTGCATTTAAGAACGACGGCCATGCTCGATAATTAAGGGGTTAAAACGCTTTCACCCATTGCAAAATGCGGCCGTTTCTGGTATAGTATAAGTAACAAATCAGGAGTCCTGGGGTGTTCGTTAGAACCCATATGTTTTGAGCCAACACCAATAAGAAAGGGAGCCTGGCAGTTTTCATTCGGAGCACATGCCTTCATTAAAGATGGATGGATTGAGAAGGACGTGCGGAAGAATGGAACAGGGCACCCACCTGCCGAGAGCAGGTTCAAAACTGCGGATGAGACGGCACAGTTGGGACTCGTTGGAAAACAAATAAAAAACAGCAGAGTTTCTCTGCTGTTTTTTATTTCGCGACTTTTTCAAGATTTCCGTTTTTATCCATTTTAAAAGCAGTACCCGTATCGCTTGAATCTTCTTGCAGCACGACCATTTTGCGAGCCCGTTCCATAATTTGAATGAGTGATTGATAATCTTCTTGAACGATCGAATATTTTTGTTCGAGAGACTTCAATTCTTTCTTTAATTTTTCATTCTCTTTTAACAACTGTTCTTTTTCTTTTTCAAGCCGTTCTTTTAAATCTTTCATTTCCGTCGATGTTTGGGAACGATCTTCTTTTAATTGCGTTAAAAATTGAATGACATCGTCTAGATCAATCGGCTTTGATAGTTGCTGAGATTGGAGTTTCGATACATTTTTTGCGCTTTTCATCGCTTGAGCGCGTTTCAATTCTTTTCTTTGTTTTTTTGCTAGCTGGATCGCTTGTTCATATTTGTGGCGTACGATTGCATTCCAGCGGAAACCGACCGCGGCGGCGGTTCGATTTAACTTGTCGCCGACTTCCTCAAAAGCTAGCAATTGGGTGCTTCCTTCCCGTATATGCCGTAAAACCGTTTCTGCAAGCAATAAATCATCTTCTTCTGTCCAAGCGTCTTGTCTTACTTTCATTCCAGTTCCTCCTTTCTTTTTTTTTATTTTTGTCCAATGCAAAAACTTTTATACAAAAAATAATAGATTTCTTTGCGATAGAGTAGATTATCGCTAGATTTTTGAACATGCTATCGGAATGTCTGCTTGTTTTTTATATTTTCGTGAATTTGCGCCAATGCCTGTTCGAATTTGCCGGTTTTTTTCGGTATGTAATATTCCCTGCTTTTGAGTTCATCCGGCAAATACTGCTGATTGACCCAGCCGTTTTCATAATCGTGCGGATATAAGTAATTTACCCCTCGTCCAAGCTGTTTTGCTCCTTTGTAGTGAGCGTCTTTTAAATGTTTTGGAATTTCGCCAATGCGATGATGTTTTATGTCCTGAATCGCCCGGTCGATCGCTTTGATGGCAGAGTTCGATTTCGGCGACAGACAAAGTTCAATCACTGCATTTGCCAGCGGGATTCTCGCTTCCGGAAAACCGACTCTTTCTGCTGCTTCGATGGCATGCAGCGTTCGCACACATGCTTGCGGGCTTGCAAGTCCAACATCTTCATATGCGGTAACAAGCAGACGCCTTGCAATGCTTGGAAGATCACCGGCTTCAATCAAGCGTGCGAGATAATGCAAAGCTGCGTCAACGTCGCTTCCGCGAATTGATTTTTGAAAAGCGGAGAGTACATCGTAATGGGCATCTCCGTCTTTATCGTGAGAAAAATTCTTTTTTTGCGTCGATTGTTCAGCAATCGTCAGGTCGATATACACGTTATCGGAACCGTCCTGTTTTGAAGATAAAACAGCCAGCTCCAGTGCGTTTAAAGCGGAGCGAACGTCACCGCCGCACATTTCTGCAATATGCCGCAAAGCTTCTTCCGTGATCGTTACATTTACATTTCCAAAACCATTTTCCTTATTTTCAAGTGCTTTATTCAGCACAGTCATTACCTCTTCAGTTGAGAGGGGATGCAATTCGAAAATGTGGCAGCGGCTCCGGATGGCAGGATTAATCGAATGGTACGGGTTGATTGTTGTTGCGCCGATTAATACAATCAGACCATTTTCAAGAAATGGTAACAAATAATCCTGTTTGCTTTTATCAAGACGATGAATTTCATCTAAAATTAATACTAGCTGGCCTGACATTTTTGCTTCTTCGACAGCGATTTCGAGATCTTTTTTGTTATTGATTACAGCGTTTAACATCCGGTAGGGCAGGTTCAGGCTGCCTGCGATCGCTATCGCTAGCGATGTTTTTCCGGTGCCCGGCGGACCGTACAAAATCATCGATGTTAACTGTTTCGCTTTAATCATGCGCCAAATTAACTGGCCTTCGCCAAGAAGATGCTTTTGGCCGACGATATCTTCAATTGTTTTCGGACGCATCCGGTAAGCTAACGGTTTTCGCATCGTTCTCTCTCCTTATCAAATGCTGGTACTTGCAGTATAACATGAAGATTGACAATGATGTAAAATCGGATAGGAATGCAAGTCATTGATTTTCATGCTATAATGAATGAGATTTCACTAAGATATGAAGGACGTTTAAACGATATGAAACGTGAATTTTGGATTCGCTGGTCGGCTTTTTTTCTCGGAATTGCCGTCATGGCTTTCGGCATTGCTTTAACGATCAGAGCGGAACTAGGCATTGCCCCATGGGATGTGCTTCATATCGGGTTGATGCTCAATTTCGGGCTTACGGTCGGCAGCTGGTCGATTATCGTAGGCTTTTTCATTCTAGCTCTCTCGTCTTTGCTTTTGAAAAGCTGGCCGAAAATCGGCGCTTTTTTCAATATGCTTTTTGTAGGCATTTTTATCGACTTGTATTTGTTTTTGCCGCTTATTGTTACACCGCAATCGTTTCTTGGAAAATTGCTGATGCTAATTGCAGGTGTGCTCGTACTCGGGATCGGCATGGGGCTGTATATTGCAGCAGGGCTTGGCGCCGGTCCGCGCGATAGTTTGATGCTGGCTTTAACGCAACTGACGAAATTAAAAGTTCAATATGTCCGTTTTGGAATGGAAAGCGTTGTCTTATTAATAGGATGGCTTTTGGGCGGTCCGGTGTTTATCGGAACGATTATTGTGACGGTTATGATAGGGCCGGTTGCAGGATATACGCTTCCATTTTTTCAAAAACTCGTGTCAAAATTAATTGCAAGAGGTGAACAATATGAAGATTTCTACAAAAGGAAGATACGGACTCACGATTATGATGGCGTTGGCGAAAAATTACGGTGAAGGTCCGACTTCTTTAAAACAGATTGCCCAGGAAAACAATTTATCCGAACATTATTTGGAACAGCTCGCTTCACCGCTTCGCAATGCCGGTCTTGTAAAAAGCGTTCGCGGTGCGTATGGAGGATATGTATTAGCTCGCGAACCGGAAAAAATAACGGCTGGTGAAGTAATTCGCGTTTTGGAAGGCCCAATCAGTCCGGTTGAAGTGTTAGAAGACGAAGAACCTGCAAAACGCAATTTATGGATAAAAATTCGTGATGCTGTTAAAGAAGTGCTGGACAGTACAACGATTGCTGATTTAGCAAATTATGAAGATGATGGCGAGCAGGAACCGTACATGTTTTACATTTAATGTTTTGTAGAAAGAAGGGGTTCGTTTGTCAGCAGTTTATCTCGATCACGCTGCGACGTCACCAGTGCATCCAGAAGTGGTTCAAACGATGGCAGAAATTCAAGAAACTTTTTTTGGCAATCCTTCGAGCATTCATCGTTTTGGAAGGGAAGCTCGAAAGCAAATTGAACATGCGAGAGAAACGCTCGCGGATAGCATCGGAGCGAAAGCAAATGAAATCGTTTTTACGAGCGGCGGAACGGAAGCGGATAATTTGGCAATCATTGGAACTGCGTTTCAGCAATTTCAAAAGCGCGGACATATCGTGACGACTGCCATCGAACATCATGCGGTACTGAAATCGTGTAAATTTTTGGAATCGCTAGGGTTTGAAGTGACGTACGTGCCGGTAGATGATGATGGAATCGTACGCGTTGATGAGATCCAGTCAGCGATTCGCAAAGATACTTTTCTGGTTTCTGTCATGCTCGTCAACAATGAAATCGGTACGATTCAACCTGTTCAGGAAATCGCAAGTCTGTTAAAAGATACTCCGATTTTATTGCATACGGATGCAGTACAGGCCTATGGAATCATGCCGATTGACGTGAACGAGCTAGGAGTCGATCTGCTTTCGACTTCCGCTCATAAGTTGAACGGCCCAAAAGGGATTGGTTTTTTATACGTAAAGGAAGGCGTACATATTTCACCGCTTCTCTACGGTGGAGAGCAAGAAAAAAAACGTCGGGCAGGGACGGAAAACGTTCCTGCGATCGTCGGTTTTCAAAAAGCGGTTCAAATTAGTGAAAGCACGCGCCAATTGAGACTGACTGAGTACGAAAATTTTCGCAAAACGATGCTTGAATTGTTTGAAGAAAATGGAATTGACTATCTTGTCAATGGGCATGAGTCGCAGCGATTGCCGCATATTTTAAATGTCAGTTTTCCAAAAACGACTGCAGAAGCACTGCTTGTCAGTTTAGATTTGGCAGGAGTTGCCGCATCAAGCGGTTCGGCGTGCACCGCTGGAACACTTGAGCCGTCGCATGTTCTGAAAGCGATGTTTCCAGAGGACGATGAGCGCGTCAAATCCGCGATACGGTTCAGTTTCGGATACGGAAATACCCTTGAAGACATCAAAACAGCTGCACGGGAAACGATTCGGGCAGTTGAGAGAATAACTGGGAGGTAAGCCATCAATGAAAAAACGAGTTGTCGTCGGAATGTCGGGAGGTGTTGATTCTTCAGTTGCTGCTTTACTGTTAAAAGAACAGGGGTATGATGTCGTTGGCATCTTTATGAAAAACTGGGATGATACAGATGAAAACGGCAGATGCACAGCGGAAGAAGACTTTGAAGACGTCGTGAAAGTGTGCAATCAGATTGGAATACCGTATTTTGCGGTCAATTTTGAAAAATTGTATTGGGATAAAGTGTTTACTTATTTTCTCGATGAGTATAAAGCTGGACGGACTCCAAATCCGGATGTCATGTGCAACAAAGAAATCAAATTTAAAGCTTTTTTGGAACATGCTTTCAACGTTGGCGCCGATTATATAGCGACGGGTCATTACGCCCGCATATCGAGAAAAAATGGCCGCATCGAACTGTTGAGAGGCGTCGACAAAAATAAAGATCAATCGTATTTTTTAAATCAGCTCACCAGCAAGCAGCTTGAAAAGGTGCTGTTCCCACTAGGTGATCTTTTAAAGACTGAAGTGCGGAAAATCGCAGCTGATTATGGACTTGCAACAGCGAAGAAAAAAGACAGCACGGGCATTTGTTTTATCGGCGAACGGGATTTCAAGGAATTTTTAAGTACGTATTTGCCTGCACAGCCCGGCGAAATGCAAACGTTGGACGGGGAAGTGAAAGGCAGACATGACGGGCTAATGTACTACACGATCGGCCAACGGCACGGTTTAGGAATCGGAGGCGCCGGCGAACCTTGGTTCGTATGCGGAAAAAATCTCGAAAAAAACATCTTATACGTTTGCCAGGGTTTTGATAATGAAGCGCTATATTCCGATGCGTTGGTTACGATAAACGTAAACTTTATCAATCCACCGGAACAAGACCGATTTAGCTGCACGGCGAAAGTCCGGTATCGCCAGCCGGATCGGGAAGTCGAAGTGGAACGTTTGCAAGATGACGTCTGGAAAGTTCATTTTAAACAGCCTGAACGTGCGGTTACACCTGGACAGGCAGTCGTGTTTTATGACGGAGAAGTTTGTCTGGGTGGCGGAATCATCGATGAAGTTTACAAAAATGGAAAAAAGCTTGAGTATGTGTAACAGAAAACATGCTCAAAAAACGTTAAGCCGCGATCAAAAAGCGGCTTAATCTTTTAAGGTATCTAAATGCTCCGTCTTCAGACCGTTTTTCGGTTGCGATCAGCTGCACGCTGACAAAGGGATAAGTTCTTGAAAAAGTTTGAAAATAATATGGAGTGCGATTCATATGGAACGTACCAACTATATTAAAGGCTCGCTCGTGCGCTATATTTTCCACAACGAAGAAAATTTATATACCGTCGCGCGCATCCGGGTTCAGGAGACGACAGAAAATGTTTCAGAAAAAGAAGTAACCATTACCGGCTATTTGCCGCATCTTTATGAACACGAAAGCTATTTTTTTTATGGGCAGTTTGTCGAACATCCAAAGTACGGCAGGCAATATCATGTCTCGAATTACAAGCGCGAGCTGCCGCAAACAAAATCTGGAGTCATTCAATATTTGTCGAGCGATTTGTTTGAAGGAATCGGAGTGAAGACAGCGGAAGCGATCGTGGAAACGCTTGGAGAACGCGCAATTTCGAAAATCATGGAAAATCCGGCTGTTTTAGAAAAAGTGCCGCACTTGCGAAAAGACGCTGCCCAGAAATTGTACGAATCGCTAAAACGGTACGAAGGTCTTGATGAAATTATGATTTTTCTGTCTGAATGCGGATTTGGCCCGAAACTGTCGATGCGCATTTATCAGGAGTATAAAGAAGATACGATTCGAACGATTAAGGAAAATCCGTATCAGCTCGTTTACGACATTGAAGGAATCGGATTTAAACGGGCGGACGAGCTTGGAGAAAAACAGGGATTAAAAGGAAACCATCCGGAAAGAATCCGAGCGGGTGCATTATATGTATTAACGGAACAGACGATGCAAAACGGCCACGTGTTTTTAGATTACGATTCATACGTGAAAGAAGTAAAAAAACTGCTCGATGATGAAGAAAATGATATCGATGAAACGATGATCGCACACGAACTGTTGATGCTCGACGAAGAGGACAAGCTCGTTTTGGAAAAAGAAAGAGTTTATTTGCCGTCTTTGTACTATGCAGAAAAAGGTTTGGCAAGTAACATCAAACGCTTGCTGGAGCATGCGGAAAACGTTTTGACGTTTACAGATGAAGCTTTTCAAACAGCACTTTATAACGTCGAGAAAAAATTAAACATTCACTATTCCGAATCTCAACGCAAAGCGATACAAACTGCATTATCAACCCCTCTTATGATTTTAACTGGCGGACCAGGGACGGGAAAAACGACGATCATAAAAGGGATCGTGGAAGTTTATGCGCAGCTTAACGAACTGGCCGTTGAACCGGAAGCATATGGAGATGACGTTCCGTATCCGTTCGTTCTTGCCGCACCGACAGGGCGAGCAGCAAAACGTATGAGTGAAACGACTGGTTTGCCTGCCTGTACCATTCATCGTTTGCTCGGCTGGAAAGGTGAGTATTTTGAACATGATGAGACCAATCCAATTGAAGGACGGCTATTGATTGTCGATGAAGTGTCGATGGTCGATTTATGGCTGGCTCATCATTTGTTTAAAGCGCTTCCGAAAGGAATGCAAGTGGTGCTCGTCGG
>JGI1652J44930_10000911_pt1 | contig 11386 bp, 12 predicted proteins | sample NewIslsDNAsample_FD_44930 | JGI IMG/M metagenome (IMG submission 44930)
GTAGTCGACTTGAACAAACAAGGCATGACGATCGTGTTTTCAAGCCACCGGATGGAACATGTCGAAGAGCTTTGTGATCAACTGTGTATTTTGCATAAAGGGAAAGCGGTTGTTAAAGGCGGTCTTCGCGAAATTAAACGTTCTTTCGGCAAAAAGAATGTAATTGTAAAAGCGAATTTTCCGTTAGACGATTTGCAACATATACCGGGTGTTGTGAAATATAAGCCAACGGTTGAAGGCGCTGAAATGCAAGTCGAAAATGAAGCGGTCGCGCAAAAAATTTTCGATAATCTAGCCAACCGCGGTTTTGTCTATAAATTTGAACTCGAAGAACCGTCTTTGCATGATATTTTTATCGAAAAGGTCGGTGTTTCCTATGAATAATAAATTTTGGACGGTTGTTTCGCACACGTATGTAACGAAAGTAAAAACGAAGTCATTTATTATTTCAACACTTATTACGCTTCTGTTCGTTCTGGCGTTTTTAAACATCGATAAAATTTTTGCGCTTTTTGAAGATGACGAAGTAAAACAGATCGCGGTTGTTGANGAATCTGGTCAGCTGTTTGAGCTTTTGCGTGCCCAAATTGAACAAAGCGGTGAAGAGATTGAACTTGAAAAATTTAAAGGTGATGAACAGGCAGCGGTACGTGAAGTGCAAGATGAAAATGTACATGGTGCTTTAATCTTGTCTTTCAATGAAGAAGGTTTGCCTGAAGGTGTGCTAAAAGCGAAAACCGTAACTGAACAAAAATGGATTAATCCGCTTGAACAAGCTTTGCAGCAAGTAAAAGTCATGATTGCAACCCAGCAGCTCGATTTGTCTCCTGAAGAAGTGGCACGTATTTATGAACCGGTTTCGTTTGAAAAAATTGCGATTGAAGAAGGTGCAAAAACGGAAGAAGAAGTGGAGCAAGCAACGTTTATGGTAATGTTTTTGACGATTTTAATTTATATGGCCGTGATGATATACGGCATGATGATCGTAACGGACGTTGCGCAAGAAAAATCATCCCGCGTGATGGAAATTTTAATTTCAAGCGTTTCTCCTGTGATTCAAATGTTTGGGAAAATATTAGGAATCGCTTTATTGGGGATTACGCAGATCGTGCTCATTTTAATCGTCGGATTTTTATCGATTCGTTCTCGTGCCAATGATGAAAGCAGCATCGTACATCTATTAGAATTGGAAAAACTGCCGATCGGTCTGATTCTTTACGCGATTCTGTTTTTCATTCTCGGGTTTTTGCTGTATGCAACGATGTTAGCGATGCTCGGTTCGCTTGTCAGCCGCGTAGAAGATGCAAACCAAGTTGTAACGCCTGTCGTGCTTCTTATCATCGCAGCATTTTTTATGGCTACGTTCGGCATGAATGCGCCTGATTCCACATTTCTTACAGCGATGTCATACATTCCGTTTTTCAGCCCGATGCTTATGCTGATGAGAATCGGCATGCTGAATGTTCCTATGTGGGAAATCGCTTTAAGTATTGCGATTCTCGTTCTTTCAGTCGGATTGTTTGCGTTTATTGGAGCGCGTGTGTATCGCGGAGGCGTGTTAATGTATGGAAAAACGTCGTTCAAGGATCTCAAAAAAGCGCTCGCATTGACAAAGAAAGAATAATAATTGCGGAAGGGGATATCGTTTGCAGACAAAAATATTTGGCGATCATGATGAGCAGACGTTAAGACAGTTTCAGATGTGTTTAGAACATGGAAATGTCGTCGGCGGTGTGCTATGCGCTGACGGGCATTACGGATACAGCCAGCCGGTTGGCGGAGTTATCGTCTATGAAAATCAGATTTCGCCATCCGGAGTCGGCTATGATATAGCCTGCGGAAACAAAGCGGTAAAAACGGATATTAAATATGAGGAAATCAAAGATGATTTGCCGAAAATCATGGATGAAATTTTTCATCGCGTTTCGTTTGGAATCGGCCGGAAAAATAAAGAAAAAGTCGATCACGAACTGTTTGACGCTCCGGAATGGGACGTTTATCGCGAAATCGGAAAAAAGGAATATCAAACATTGTATAAACTAGCCCGCGATCAGCTCGGAACCGTCGGCGGCGGCAATCATTTCGTCGACTTGCTTGTTGATGAATCGACTGGCGACGTTTGGATTGCCAATCATTTTGGAAGCCGCGGGTTCGGTCATAAAACCGCAAGCGGATTTTTAAATCTGGCGAATGGAAGAAAATTTCTCGACAAAGCTCCCGGGGAAAGCATGGAACAGCCTCCGACGCTCATTGATTTGGATAGTGAGCTGGGAGACATGTATTATCAAGCAATGACGTTAGCGGGAAAATACGCATATGCTGGCAGAGATTATGTGATTCAGCAAGTGTTGGAAATTTTGGATGCCAAGCCTCTTTTTGAAGTGCATAATCATCATAATTTTGCATGGAAAGAAATGCATCATGGCAAAAAATACATTGTCGTCCGAAAAGGAGCGACACCATCTGCGCCGGGGCAGCTTGGCTTTGTCGGCGGCAGTATGGGTGATATTTCTGCGATTGTTTGCGGCAAAGATTCCGATGAAAACAGACAAGCTTTTTATAGCACGGTTCACGGAGCAGGCAGAATTATGAGCCGAACGAAAGCAGCGGGCCGGATGAATTGGAAAACGAAAAAGCGGACAGGCGGTTTCATTTCGGAAGAACAGATGAATGCAGCGGTAAAATCGTTCGGAGTTGAACTGCGCGGAGGCGGAACCGATGAAAGTCCGTTCGTTTATCGCAAGTTGCAAGCAGTGCTGGATGCTCATCGGGATACGATTGAAATCGTTCATATTTTAAAACCGATCGGGGTATGTATGGCGGGAGCCGACGAATATGATCCGTATAAAGACTAATCGATTTTTCCCGAATCGCAACAAAAGCAGTTTTTGAATATCGTATGAGTAGATGTTTGCGAGGAGGGAAATGATGATTGGCTCCTGCAGGGCTTTTTATCCGTTTGATTGCCTGGTTGTACGATTTTTTGTTGGTGGGAGTTCCGCTTTTCGTTTTTAGTGTGACATTGTATGGAATGAGCCGGTATGCCGTTTATCTGTTTTTTATCTTTTTTTTGGTGTATGCAACAATTACACCAGCTGTAAACGGCGGATATACGTTAGGCAAAAAACTTGTACGGGTTCGTATAGCTGCACATCAAAAAAACAGATTGCTTGCAATGACGATCAGACATGTTGTCGCCGTTTGCTTGTATGTGCTTTCGTGTGGATTGCTTCTGATTGTCAGCATCATGATGGTGAAGATTCGTAATGACCGGCGTTCATTGCATGATCTATTTGCAAATACAAGCGTCATGCAGGAATAAAAAAACATTCCCGGATTTAACCGGGAATGTTTTTTATTCTTTCGGTGCAATCATTTCTTCTGGTCTTACGTATTTGTCAAACTCTTCTTCAGTAAGTATGCCTAACTGTAAAGCAGCTTCTTTTAACGTTAAATGTTTTTCATGGGCCAGTTTTGCAATTTTTGCAGCATTTTCATAGCCGATATGTGGATTAAGAGCAGTAACAAGCATTAATGATTCATTTAAGTATGCGCTGATTTTTTCACGATTCGGTTCAATTCCAACAGCGCAGCGATCGTTAAACGAACGGATCGCATCAGCCAACAAACGCGCAGATTGCAAGAAGTTATAAGCGATTACCGGTTTAAAGACGTTAAGCTCAAAGTTTCCTTGCGACGCTGCAATTCCAATCGTTGTATCATTTCCCATTACCTGTACTGCAACCATTGTCATCGCTTCACTTTGAGTCGGATTTACTTTGCCTGGCATAATGGAGCTGCCGGGCTCATTTGCAGGAATTGTAATTTCACCAATTCCGCAGCGCGGGCCGCTTGCGAGCCAGCGAACGTCGTTTGCGATTTTCATCATGTCAGCTGCAAGAGCTTTAAGCGCACCGTGCGCGTATACCACTTCATCGTAGCTTGTTAGTGAGTGGAATTTATTTTCAGCAGAACGGAATTCTTTATTCGTCATTTTGCTGATTTCTTTTGCAACCATTTCGCCAAATTTCGGATGAGCGTTAATGCCGGTGCCGACCGCTGTACCGCCGATGGCTAGATCTTTTAAGAAAGCAACACTTTCTTTAATCATTTCTTCGTCGCGTTCAAGCATGCGATGCCAGCCGCTAATTTCTTGGCCTAATGTAAGCGGCGTTGCATCCTGCAAGTGTGTTCTGCCGATTTTAATGATGTCGTTAAATGCTTTGCTTTTTTGCAAAAGCGTTTCTTTTAACAAGCGTACAGCAGGCAATACTTTGTCTTCGACTGCAATGACACATGCGATATGTAATGCTGTTGGGAAGGTGTCGTTTGAGCTTTGTGATTTATTTACGTCGTCATTTGGATGAATGCGAGCGTCAATGCCTTTTTCGCGTAAAATTTGATTTCCGCGATTGGCGAGAACTTCGTTCATGTTCATGTTTGACTGTGTTCCGCTTCCCGTTTGCCAAACGACAAGTGGAAAATGGTCGTCCCATTTGCCTTCCAGTACTTCATCTGCCGCCTGAACGATCGCATCTGCTTTATCTTTGTCCAATTTGCCTAGTTCTTTGTTTGCAATTGCGGCACTTCTTTTTAGAATGGCAAAGGCACGAATAATTTCAATTGGCATTTTTTCCGTGCCGATTGGAAAGTTTTCTTTACTGCGCTGTGTTTGTGCTGCCCACAGTTTGTCTGCAGGCACTTTCATTTCTCCGAGTGTGTCCCGCTCAATTCTGTATTCCATGTCTTATTCTACCTCCTATGCATTCCAACCTTAATATTACACTTTGTGATGGAGTTGCTCAAGTAAAAGTCCGCTGCAATTGCAAAAAAAGTTTGTATGTTTCGTTAATTGTTTCGACACAATAATAGTAAATAGGATGTTGATGAGGAGAATAACCCATGAAAAAAAANGTTGTATTGGTTATTGCAATTTTTTCGTTACTTGCGTGTCCGTTTCAAGCTTTTGCCAAAGAATTTCAGAATAAACAGTACGATTGGTATTTCAAGCCAAGCAAAAATCATCAGCCGGCAACTACGGAACCGGAATTTGAACAGCTGCTGAATAAGTACGGCGGCATTTTTATCGATAAGACGGAAGAAAAAAGACTGTATCTAACATTTGATAACGGTTATGAACAGGGGTATACGAGTAAGATTTTAGATGTTTTACGCGAAAAACAAGTTCCAGCCGCTTTCTTTGTAACAGGCCACTATATTAAGGAAGAACCTGAATTAGTCAGACGCATGGTGAACGAAGGGCATATTGTCGGGAACCATTCGTTCAACCATCCGAATTTTGTACAGACGAGCGATGCCAAGATTCGCGAAGAACTGGAAAGTGTAGAACAGTTATTTCATAAAGTGACTGGAAAACAGATGCCGAAATACCTGCGCCCACCACGCGGGATTTTCAGTGAACGCACATTGGCGATTTCAAGTCAGTTAGGCTATACGAATGTGTTTTGGTCGCTTGCTTATAAAGACTGGGAAACGAATCGACAAAAAGGATGGAAATATGCATACGACAACGTGATGAAACGCGTTCATCCCGGTGCAGTCATTCTTTTGCATACCGTATCAAAAGATAATGCTGAAGCGTTGGGTAAAATTATCGATGACTTGCGAAAACAAGGTTATTCGTTCCATAGTTTAGATGAGTTGATGGCAAAAAGAATGTTACTGCATGAATGGTTATTTATCCCATAAGCATATTTGGCAGCTTCTGCAGATTCGAGAGCAGAAGCTGTTTTTTATTAAAAGAACATGTGAATGATTTAATAATAAACGTTGTTAAAATACCTATATGGGTATATAATGTAAACAAAAACAACAGGAAAGGGAGAGAATAAGTGAGTAAAGAAAGGGGAATTTGTTATTTCCCTGTCGGGCTGTTTGCTAGTGTCATGGGGTTAGCTGGACTAGCGATTGCGATAAAACAAGCAGAAAATCTATTTGGAATTCATCATACCGCATCTTCGATTATCATTGCGCTAACAACGCTTCTCTTTTTATTTTTTAGTGTTGTTTTTATCTATCGCATGATCCGCTGCTTTGAGCAAGTGAAACATGATTTTCAACATCCGGTGAAAAAGAACTTTTTTGCAGCGATTTCCATTAGTTTGCTGCTGCTTTCAGTTTTATATGTTGAAATTAGCCAGGCATTATCCATTGGATTGCTGTTTGTAGGCGGTGTGCTGCAATTAAGCCTTACACTGATAATTTTATCCAAATTGATTTGGAGGCATTCGTTTGCTTTTGAACAGTTTAATCCCGCCTGGTTTATTCCGATTGTCGGAAACATTATCGTTCCGTTAGCGGGCGTTCATCATGGATTTGTGAGCGATATACTATGGATGTTTTTTGGCATCGGTGTTTTGTTTAGCATTATTTATTTTGCAATTTTTTTCGTACGTGCCTATTTTTATAAGCCGTTGCCGGAAAAGTTATGGCCGACTGTGTTTATTTTAATGGCGCCGCCTGCGATTGGATTTGTTTCCTATGTAAAAATGACGGAAACGGTTGATGCTTTCGCTAATATTTTGTATGGAATTGCCTTTTTCATCGGTTTGTTTTTGCTGTTTCAATTAAAAAGATTCATGACGGTGCCGTTTTACGTTTCGTGGTGGGCATTTTTATTTCCATCAGCGGCAATGACGGTTGCAACGGCAAATATGTATCTGTTTCATCGATATGAATTTTATCAATGGCTTTTTTACCTTCAGTTGATCAGTTTAATTGTTTTAACGGTTTATTTGGGATGGAAAACGATTCAATTAGCAAAAGACCGGAAGTTATGCGTAAAAGAGTGATGGCGACGTTGTTAATTGACGTCGCTTTTTTTCTTGAAAAAAGAGTGAAACATAAGACGAGCATATTTCAGCATAACGTGAATATAACGGGTTGGAAAAAAGAGGTGGCCGGAAGTGCTTGTCAAATTCCTCGGTTTTTTGTTGTATGCCAACGTGATGTTTACGGTCATTTTGTACGTTTATATAAAAAGTAAAAGCAAGTTATATCACATGAAGGATGGTGGTAGCATCGCCACGATAACAGGAGGTTTTTTGGCGCTTTTGTGCGGAGTGATTTTGATATACCAGTTTCCTTTTCACTTTGTCATCATAACGATGATTGCAACTTTGATCGGAATGATTACGGGTGCTAGCTTTGGAGCGTTGTTTCACAATGAAGCGCTTTTAACCGGTTATTCGCATGGAATGATGTTGGGGATCATGGCGCCAATGATCGGCGCTGCTGCAAAAAATAGTCTTGTTTTTCTTTTGTTTTTAGAAATTTGTTTTTTGTTTTCTTTCGTGTTTGTTTATCGATTGCCCAAATGGTGAGGACAGGGATGAATGATTAAGTTAAGCTTGTTTTTAAACGGGTTGTGCGTGCTTTATCTGGTCTGGCTTATGAAAAAAAAGCATGGGTATCAACAGAAAACAGCGTATGCGATGACCGTCTGCTTGAGCAGTGTTATTGGATTTATCATTTCATCGAATTTGCAATTGGCAATGACAGATAAGATGCACTCGATGATCATCGTTGCAGCCGTTAGCTGTTTGCTCGGGGTTTTATTAGGTTTCATTCATTCTCATTCGAGTGGAATGATTGGCTATTATCATGGATTGACAGCGGGACTTATGGGGGCGATGTTAAGCCTCGTGATTTACAATCCGAACATATGCCATTTGCCGGCATCCTATGCTGATTCCGTTGAGCAGCATGCTGTTTTGTTCAGTTTATTTAGCTGCATTTTATCGTTCATTACTATTTTTGTCGTTCAATTGGTTATTGGAAAATCGATAAAGGTGTGAACCATGTTGAATAAACGTATTCACATTGCTTCTCTTTTGTTGGGGTTAGGTATTGTTGGGTTTTGTGCAGTCGTGTTTTGGTGGCCGAAAAATGATAAACTTCCTGTATTAGGTTCCATTCATGATTATTACTTTGAAGATGCATTTTATGGTTCCTATCGGCTTGCGAATGATAAAGTAAAACTTACGATGTTTTTTTACACGCGTTGTCCTGATATCTGTCCGTTGACGTTGCATGATTTTGCAGAATTGCAAGAAAAACTGAAGAAAGCAGGACTTTTTGGAAAACAGGTCGATCTCGTTTCGATTTCTTTTGATCCGGAACATGATACTCCAGAAGTTTTGCGCCAGTATGCTGCTCGCTTCCAGGCAGATCCGAACGGGTGGAAATGGCTGAGCGGGCCGCCTTCCGTTGTTCGACAGCTCGCTAATGAGCTTCGGGTTCAATATAAAAAAATCGACGGGCATTTTTTCTCACATTCTACGACGATGTTTTTAATTGATAAAAACAATCAAGTACGTGCAATCTACGACATGGCTTTTCAAAGCAAACCGATCGCTCAGCAGAAAATTTTAAATGACGTGGCTGATTTAGTGAATCGTTGACAATAGATTTTTAACAGATATAAGTGCAGAAGATACGCATTGAAACTTGTCAAGCGACAAGTTTTTTTATTTGAAAAAATGAAACTTTGAAATAAGACTGTGAGTTTCATTGAGTACATAGTAAAATATTAGTAAAATGATAGCAATTTATGAAAGGTGAAAACAATTGAAATGAAAAAAGACCGAAAACTGTTTAATTTTTGGGAGAAAGTTGTCATTTTTTCACTTTCTCTAATCGTAATTGTTTTAATCGTACAAGTCGCTTCTTTATATAATGATAGAAATACAGAAGTAAGCACTACGGCGAAACCATCGGTTAAACACGAACAAGTCAAGGAAGCTGCCGAAGAAACTATAGATGCAGATGAAGCAAAAAATGCTGGCAAAAAAGAGAAGCAGCCGCACAAAAAAACATCGTCTGCTAAAGTTGAACAAAAAGATCAAAAACAAGAGAAAAACGCAATGAAAGCTAAACGCGATGATACACAAAAATCAAATGTAAAGACAGTAAAAGCAAAACAGGAACCAAAAAAATCATCCAAGCAGAAAAAAGCTTACTTGACAATCGATGACGGACCGACAGAAGTGGAACACGAACTGTTGGATTTACTGGCTTCTTATAATGTGAAAGCGACTTTTTTTATGCTGGAGCCAAATATGAAAAAGTATCCTGACGCTGTCAAACGAATTGTCGCAGAAGGCCACGTTCCTGCCCTTCATGGTGTAACTCATAATGCCAAAAAATTTTATCGGTCAAAAGAGACTGTTTTAAATGAAATGAATCAAGCGCAAAAAACGTTAGAAAAAATTACTGGTTATCGTACAACACTGATTCGTACTCCGTACGGAAGCTCTCCGAAAATGACTCCGGAATATAAACGAGCGGTAAAAGATAGCGGGTATCAAATGTGGGATTGGAATGTAGATAGCCGGGATTGGAAATATAGAGATGGCTCGTTTGTTGCGTATTCGATTCAACAAATTGAAAAACTTGCTAAAAAAGGCGAAGATCCGATTATCCTGATACACAGCAAGCGTTCAACTGTAGAACATCTTCCAAAATTGCTTGATTATTTAGTTGATCAAGGGTATTCGTTTGAAGTTTTGGATGCATCGTTAGAACCGTATCAACTTCCTTAACTAAAGCGGTATTGCGAGAAAGTGAGTGCTTGAGATGGAAAAAATTGGACTTATCATTTTGTTAGGTTGGACAGGAATTATTTTAGGAGGTTTAACTTATCTAGTCAGAAAAAAGAAAGATGCAACACTTATTTCTGGATTTTCTAATCGGCCAAAAGAAGAACAGGAATATTTGAAGCAAAGCGGCTATATCGAAGCCGTCGGGAATTATATGCTTATTTCATTTATAATTTTCATAGCAACGTACATTCTATGGTTATTTTCTGTTCCGTATAGTATAGAAGTTGGATTTTCCATTTTATTAATTGTTGTGTTAGCTGGCATGATATGGCTCCAGCGTTATGAAGTTCCACACAAGCGCAAAAAAATGTACTGGATTTCAGGAAGCATTACGGCTGTACTCGTTCTTTTTCTTATCGGTTTGACTTATTTTGGATTGAAAGAAAATCAAGTGACAGTGGAAGATGGCAAATTTGTCGTTTCAGGGATGTATGGGTTTGAATGGGATTTGGAAGATGTCGAAGAAGTTAAATTGCTCGATGAGTTGCCTCGCGTCATTGTAAAAACGAACGGATTTGCAACAGAAGGACATTTAAAAGGGCGTTTCCGTCTTGAATCTCCTTACGAAGGCGGTTTGCTTTTCGTAAGAGTAAAAGATGGGTCTCCATACTTATACGTCGAAACAAAAGATGGCGATTATGTCATTTTAAACCGCAGTGACGGAAAAGAAACGGAGCGTTTGTACAAACAATTGCAAAGCCGATAAAACTATTTTGGAGGGATGCGTTTGGCATATCAAACGAACGAGCAAGCTTTTCAAATTCAATTAGGTGAACAACTCGTCATCCGCGGAAACGTTCATGCTCCAATTCATGACGATTCGGAAAGGCCTGTCATCATCATTTGCCATGGTTTTAAAGGGTTTAAAGATTGGAACTTCTTTCCTTACGTTGCGCAAAAATTAGCGGAACACGGATTTTATGCAATTCGTTTCAATTTTTCATGCAACGGAGTCGGGGAAGCAGGCACCCATTTTGATGAACTCGATAAGTTTGCGATTAACACGTATTCTCGGGAACAAGCAGATCTAGAGTGCTTGTTTGGTGAAATGGTAAAACGAACGTTGCCAAATTCTGAGCAGTTTAATTTAAAACGAATCGGGCTGCTCGGTCATAGCCGCGGAGGTGCGAACAGCATTATATTTGCTGCTGAACATCCTGAAATTCGTGCCGTCGTTACGTGGAATGGCGTATCTGATGTTGATTTTTTTTCAGATGAATTAAAACGAGAAGTGAAAGAAAAAGGGATCGGCTACGTAATCAATGCACGTACGAAAGAAAAAATGCCAATAAAAAACAACGTATTTGAAGACATAGAAAAAAACAAACATCGATTTGATGTCATCAAAAAATTGGAAACGATGCCAACTCCCGTTCATATTGTTCAAGGGGATAACGATCATGAATGGCTTGTTCAAGGCGCATATAAAATGAAAGCGGCGGCGCCTATTCATTCTTTGGCGATAATACCAGGCGCTGATCATACGTTCAATGCCGTTCATCCATTAAGGGAACCGACGGTACAGTTGCAACAGGCGTTAGACGAAACGCTTGGCTTTTTTAAAAAGCGGCTGGGTTAAAAAAGCTCCTTGCCTACGATTCAGGCGAGGAGCTTGTTTCATCATCGATAAATGTAAGTGATGGGAGGAATTGCGACAGATGTTTTTTCGTATTTTCGTAATGCTGTTTTGCATTCGCCAATTCATTGTCTGTTAACGAATGCATTGGTAGAATCCGGTAATTTTTCCAATTGCGAAAATGAAT
>JGI1652J44930_10000913_pt1 | contig 11378 bp, 8 predicted proteins | sample NewIslsDNAsample_FD_44930 | JGI IMG/M metagenome (IMG submission 44930)
GTAGATGGGAGAGGTTCATTCTTCTCCAACCCGATAAATTTTGATGTCTTTTAAAAGTTCCCGCACGACGTATGACGCCATGATCAATCCGGCCACCGACGGCACAAACGCGTTGGAAGACGGCGGCATTTGCGCTTTGCGGATCGGCGACTGGTCATTGCCTACGACTTTGCGGACATCTTCGCGAATAATAATCGGCTTTTCATCAGAAAATACGACAGGAATCCCGCGACGAATGCCTTCTTTGCGCAATTTGGCACGGATGACTTTCGCGATCGGATCCGTGTGCGTTTTCGAGATATCGGCGATGCGGAAACGCGTCGGATCCATTTTGTTGGCGGCGCCCATGCTAGAAATAATCGGAATATTGCGCTTTAAACATTCCTTCATTAAATGCACTTTATAAATAATCGTATCAGAAGCGTCAATGACAAAATCAAGATCATAGCTGAAAAATTGCTCATATGTTTCTTCTGTATAAAACATTTGCAGCGCAATCACTTCGCATTCCGGATTAATATCGGCGATGCGTTCTTTCATCAATTCGACTTTCGGACGGCCGATCGTCGAAAGAAGCGCATGAATCTGCCGGTTGATATTCGTAATATCGACATTGTCCCGATCGACAAGAACGAGCCGTCCGATGCCGGAACGAGCCAGCGCTTCCACCGCAAAAGAGCCGACCCCACCGACGCCGAGAACAGCCACTGTTGCTTGTTTTAATTTTTCCAGCCCTTCTTTGCCGATTGCCAATTCGTTGCGTGAAAATTGATGTAGCATCAATATCCTCTCCGTTGCTNTATTGTAATTTCCATNCCGTTTTTTATCCTACAATAATCGGCGCTTTATTTTCAATCACATTTTTATGCCNGCAAAAACAAAACCCTATGTAAAGGGCAGCCTTTACATAGGGAAGTAGCCTGGCATATGTAGCAAAATTTCAGCTNTCAGTCCCAATCGTGCCGTCGATGCCTTCGTTTTGAACCCGCTCCCAAGCAGGTGGGTGCCCTGTCCCAAGGTTTGCACTTCCTCGTACGGGGAGGCATGTACGCCGCTTGGAAACCCCGGGCTCCCGTATAACTTATTGTTCGGTCAAAACAATAGGTTATACGACGAACACATCAGGACTATTTCTATTTGNTTTTATTGTATCACAGATTTGGTCGCTTGTGAACCTCCCCGCCCACATACTTTTNNGGAATAAAGGACGATAGGAACCTGCTTACTCTTCTTTTTTCCATTGAACCGCTAAATGCAATTCTTCTAGCTGCTGCTTGCTGACTGGACTCGGTGCTTCGGTGAGCAGGCAGCTGGCGCTCGCCGTTTTTGGAAACGCGATCGTATCACGCAAGTTGGACCGTCCCGCAAGCAGCATGACAAGCCGGTCTAAGCCAAGCGCGATGCCGCCATGCGGCGGGGTGCCGTATTCAAACGCTTCCAGCAGGAAGCCAAANTGCGCGCGTGCTTCTTCTTCGGTAAATCCCAATGCGCGGAACATCTTTTCTTGTACGTCGCGCTCAAAAATCCGCATCGATCCGCCGCCAAGCTCATAGCCGTTAAGAACAAGATCATATGCCTGTGCTCTTACCTTTTCTGGATTTGTTTCAAGCGCTGGCAAGTCTTCCCGTACCGGCATCGTAAATGGATGATGTGCCGCATAGTAACGCCCTTCTTCCTCGTCATACTCTAACAGCGGCCAGTCCGTAATCCAAAGGAAATGAAGCTTTGTGTCATCAATTAAATTTAAATCTTTGCCAAGCTTCAGCCGCAGGGCGCCAAGCGCATCGGCAACCACCGCTTTTTTATCGGCGACAAACAGCAATAAATCTCCTTCTTCCGCCTCGAGCGTTTGAACGAGTCCTGCTTGCTCTTCTTCGGTGAAAAATTTCGCAATCGGCCCTTTCAACCCGTCTGCTTCCACTTTCAGCCAAGCCAGCCCTTTTGCGCCGTAGCGGGCGACAAACTCGGCCAACGCATCAATATCCTTGCGGGAATACCGATCTGCCGCGCCTTTTGCATTGATCGCCTTTACTTGTCCGCCGTTGGCAACAGCGCCGGCAAATACTTTAAATGAAGAGTTCTTCACTATTTCCGATACATCGACAAGCTCTAAACCGAAACGCGTATCCGGCTTGTCTGAACCGTAACGGCTCATCGCCTCGTCATACGACATGCGCGGAAACGGAAGGGAAACATCGATTCCTTTCGTCACTTTTACAACGTGGGCCATCATACGTTCCGTTAAGTCCATAATCTCTTCTTGGCTCATAAACGATGTTTCGATATCGATCTGCGTAAACTCCGGCTGCCGGTCAGCGCGCAAATCTTCATCGCGGAAACAGCGGGCAATTTGATAATACCGTTCAAATCCCGCAACCATTAACAGCTGCTTAAATATTTGCGGCGACTGCGGCAGCGCATAAAATTCGCCTGGATGAACGCGGCTTGGCACTAAATAGTCCCTTGCCCCTTCCGGCGTGCTTTTCGTTAACATCGGCGTTTCCACTTCCAAAAAACCTTCGCCGTCTAAAAAGTCGCGAACCGCTTTCGTCACACGGTGGCGAAGCTGCAGCGTACGGAACATCACCGGGCGGCGCAAATCTAAATAGCGATACTTCAAACGCACTTCTTCAGCAACGTCTGTTTGGTCAGAAATAATAAACGGCGGTGTTTTCGCTTCATTAATGATGGTGATCTGTTCGGCTTGAACTTCAATTTTTCCTGTTGGAAGATTTGGATTGATCGTTCCTTCTTCCCGGGCCACAACAGTTCCCTCGACGCTTAACACATATTCATTCCGCACTTTTTCAGCAACATGCAGCGCTTCCTGCGACACCTCTGGGCTGAAGACGACTTGCACGATGCCTGTGCGGTCGCGAAGGTCAATGAAAATCAGTCCGCCAAGGTCGCGGCGTTTTTGCACCCAGCCTTTGAGCACGACTTTCTCGCCAATCGCTTTTTCCGTGATTTCCCCGCAATAATAGGTCCTGCCAAACATGCTGATGCCCCCCTATGATAATCGTTCTTTTAAGAAATCGATCAATGACGGCAACGGTACTTCCGTTTGTTCGCCTGTACTCATTTCTTTTATATTGATGACATTTTTGGCAAGCTCGTCATCGCCAAGAATCGCCACCAATTTCGCGTTTAACCGGTCAGCTGCTTTCANCTGTGCTTTTACTTTGCGGTCCTGGTAGTCTTTATCAGCAACTATCCCTGCTTTTCGCAGCTGATTTACCAGCAGCACGGATTCCTCTTTTGCTCTTTCGCCGACAGCAACGACATAACAATCAATGCCTTCACGAACCGGCAATGTAATACCTTCTGCCTCCAGTGCGGCCAGAAGCCGCTCAATGCTAAGNGCAAAGCCAATGCCAGGCGTTTCTGGCCCGCCGATTTCNTGGACGAGCCCGTTGTAACGGCCTCCNCCGCATAATGTCGTGATTGCGCCGAACCCCTCGGCATCGCTCATAATTTCAAAAGTGGTATGGTTATAATAATCCAACCCGCGTACAAGACGCGCGTCCACTTCAAACGGAATGCCCAGCTTCGTCAAGTACGATTTTACTTTTTCAAAATACTGATGCGATTCCTCGTTCAAATAATCAAGGATGGACGGCGCTGTCGCCATTAACTCATGATCGCGGTCTTTTTTGCAGTCAAGGATGCGAAGCGGATTTTTTTCGAGACGCACTTGACAGTCTTCGCAAAGCTCATGAATCCGGCCCCGGAAATGGTCGATCAACGCTTGGCGGTGCGCTTTGCGGCTTTCCGCATCCCCCAGACTGTTAATCACTAATTTTAGTTGCTTTAATCCTAATGTTTGATATAGTTCCATCGCCAGCGCAATCACTTCCGCGTCCATCGCCGGATCACTGCTGCCGAGCGCCTCGACGCCAAATTGCACAAACTGGCGGAATCTTCCAGCTTGCGGGCGTTCATAGCGGAACATCGGCCCTATGTAATACAGCTTCACCGGCTGATTCGGATTGCCGTACATTTTATGTTCCACAAACGAACGGACGACCGGTGCCGTGCCTTCCGGGCGAAGCGTCAAGCTTCTTCCGCCTTTATCTTCAAACGTGTACATTTCTTTTTGTACAATATCGGTCGTGTCGCCGACGCCGCGCAAAAACAGCTCCGTATGTTCAAAAATTGGCGTGCGAATTTCATGGTAATTGTAACGCTCGCAAATATCGCGGGCGATTTTTTCAATATACTGCCATTTTTCGGCTTCACCAGGCAAAATATCTTGCGTTCCTCTTGGAATTTGAAAAGCCATAACAAACCTCCTTTACCAAAATAAAAACGCCCTTGTTCCCTATAAATGATAGGGACGAGAGCGCTGTTCCCGTGGTGCCACCCTAATTGAAGCAAAAAAGCTTCCACTTGTTACCGATAACGCGAGACTCGCGTTCCCTTTTACTGGCGCCATGCACGTTCAAAGGGAAACCTACGGAGTGTCTTTCGTTAAGTCATCATGGAGAAATGCTTCCAGCCTCAGGCATTTCCTCTCTGGCCATGTGTATTCTTAACTACTTTTCTCCGTCATTGGTTGTTCATATGTACAATTTTTATAACTTATGTTACGAATGAAATCGAATTTTGTCAAGGAGAAAATCATTGTTTTTAGGAACGAAAAATTTGTTTTTTTAGCTTTTGTACGTCTCTTAGCGTCAAGCCAAACTCAGACGCTAATTCAAAGGCGGTATATTCCGCCTCTTTTCTCATAAATTCGTGAAAATCGACATGAAATAATTCGCTTNCCTTGCGATGGGCAAATTCTCCTTTCGCGCTATGCCGCATTTTTCCCATCCTTCCTCATAGAAATTCGTCGCATCCGTTTGTTTTATTCTTTCCTATTTCGGCAAAAAATAAAATAAAAAAAACGGGTGAACGTCATTCGTTCCCCGTTTTTTCCTTACTTTCAACAATGAGTGTCACTGGACCGTCATTAATGAGCTCCACTTCCATCATTGCACCAAATTTTCCAGTTTCCACGCGAATCCCTTTCTGCCGCAGCGCCTCGTTCAACGCTTCATACAGCGGCAGTGCATGATCCGGTTTTGCGGCTTCCATAAAATTCGGCCGCCGGCCTTTTCGGCAATCGCCGTATAACGTAAATTGCGAAACAGATAAAATATCGCCGCCAACATCCAGCACGGAAAGATTCATTTTTCCCGCTTCATCTTCAAAAATGCGCAAATGGGCGATTTTATCGGCGATAAAGGCGACATCCTCNAGCGTATCGCTATGGGTGACGCCGACAAGCAGGACAAGTCCGTGCCCAATCGCCCCGACCACTTCTCCATTCACCGTTACTTTTGCTTTTTTCGCTCGCTGTACGACTACTTTCATAAACCGTTTCCTTTCTAGTTATTCATGATTCGCTGTACCGAGTAAATATCTGGTATTTGTTTAATGCGGTCGACCACCTTTTGCAAATGGCTGACATTGCGAATCGCAATCGTCATATTAATCGTGGCGATTTTATTGCGGTGATCGGATCTGCCGGAAACAGCCGAAATATCTGTTTTTGTTTCATTCACCGCCTGCAGCACTTCATTGAGCAAGCCGCGGCGATCAAAACCGGTAATTTCAATATCCACGTTATATTCGCGGCTTGTTTTTGCATCGCTTTCCCATTCGACCGAAATTAAGCGGTCGGCCGCTTCTTCCGTCTGCACGTTAGGACAATCGACGCGATGGACGGAAATGCCCCGGCCCCTCGTAATAAAACCGATAATTTCGTCGCCGGGAACCGGGTTGCAGCAGCGCGACAGGCGGATCAGCAAATTGTCCACCCCTTGAACGCGGATGCCGCAATCGCGTTTCTTTCCAGCCGGCACTTTTGTTTCCGATATCGTCTCCGTCAATTTTTTCTGCTGCTCTTCTAAATCGCGCTGTTTTCGCCATTTGTCTGTTAAACGGTGAGCAATTTGCGCCGCGGTAATCCCATGATAACCGACAGCGGCGTACATATCCTCTTCGTTGGAAAAATTGAATTTCTCCGCAACGCGCTTGACGTTTTCCGCCGTTAAAATTTCTTTTACATCAAACCCGAGGCTGCGGACTTCTTTTTCAACAAGCTCTCTTCCTTTTTCAATATTTTCTTCCCGTCTTTGCTTTTTGAAAAACTGACGGATTTTATTTTTGGCATGGGACGTTTGCGCCAGCTTCAGCCAATCTTGACTTGGCCCGTATGAGTGCTTCGAAGTCAGAATCTCGACAATGTCGCCTGTCTGCAGCTTGTAATCGAGCGGCACCATTTTGCCGTTGACCTTGGCGCCGATCGTTTTGTTGCCAATTTCCGAATGGATGCGGTAGGCGAAATCAATCGGCACCGAGCCGGCCGGCAATTCGATGACATCGCCTTTTGGCGTAAACACAAACACCATATCGGAGAATAAATCCATCTTCAGCGATTCCATAAATTCTTCGGCGTTGCTTGCATCGTTTTGCCATTCTAAAATTTCCCGGAACCAAGAAAGCTTTTCTTCGAACGAATTCGGCTTAATGGTCTTCCCTTCTTTATACGCCCAGTGAGCAGCAATTCCAAACTCCGCGATTTGATGCATCTCAAACGTGCGAATTTGCACTTCAAGCGGCTCTCCTTTTGGACCGATTACAGTCGTATGGAGCGATTGATACATATTCGGCTTTGGCATCGCAATGTAATCTTTGAAACGCCCCGGCATCGGCTTCCAGCAAGTATGGATAATGCCTAATACGGCATAGCAGTCTTTAATGCTGTTGACAATAATGCGGACGGCAAGCAAATCGTAAATTTCGTTAAACTGTTTGTTTTGCATGACCATTTTGCGGTAGATGCTGTAAATATGCTTTGGCCGGCCGGAAATTTCGCACGGAATCTGAACCTCGTTCAGCCGTTCACGCACTTCCTGAATGACTTCTTCCAAATATTGCTCTCGTTCAGCCCGTTTTTTCTTCATTAAGTTCACAATGCGGTAATATTGCTGCGGATTTAAGTAGCGGAGAGCGGTATCTTCCAGTTCCCATTTAATCTTGGAAATTCCAAGGCGATGGGCCAACGGCGCGAAAATTTCCAATGTTTCATTGGCGATNCGCCGCTGTTTTTCCGCCGGCAAATGTTTCAACGTCCGCATATTGTGNAGACGGTCCGCTAATTTAATTAAAATGACGCGGATATCTTGCGCCATTGCCAAAAACATTTTGCGATGGTTTTCCGCTTGCTGTTCTTCCTGAGATTTATATTTAATTTTTCCCAGCTTCGTCACNCCGTCGACAAGCATCGCCACTTCAGCGCCAAATTCCCGTTCCAAATCTTCTTTTGTCGCCTCTGTATCCTCGACGACGTCATGGAGAAATCCAGCAGCGATCGTGGCAGGATCCATTTTTAAATCTACTAAAATCCCCGCGACCTGAATCGGGTGAATGATATACGGCTCCCCTGATTTGCGATATTGATCGCGATGGGCATGTTTCGCAAACTCATACGCCTTTTTAATAAATTCGACGTCTTTTTCCGACAAATAACAGCCTGCTTGTTCAAAAACTTGCTCCGCTGTCAATACTTGTTCATTGGCCATAGGATCCTATCACCTTTACGTATAATAAAATCATGTATTGATACTATTATCATGAAAAAANTTTTTCATGTAAAGAGTTATGCAATGTCGACCGTTGACATATTTAGACAACAACGGCTAATAAGAAAGAGCACTCATGAGAGTGCCCTTTTTATCCATTATAGCGAAAAAAGCCGATGATGTCGATGGTTAGAATTGCATGAGCGTTAAAATATCATAGCCCTCTAGCTTTTTGCGCCCGCCTAATTCGGTAAGCTCGATTAAAAAGGCAATGCCGGCTACGATGCCGCCAAGCTGTTCAACAAGCTGAATCGTAGCGCGAATCGTCCCGCCTGTCGCCAACAGGTCATCGGTAATTAACACCCGCTGCCCCGGCTTAATCGCGTCTTTATGCATGGTCAGCACGTCTTTTCCATATTCTAGACCATATTCGACACGGACTACCTCGCGCGGCAATTTGCCTTCCTTGCGAACTGGGGCAAATCCAACTCCAAGCGCGTACGCAACCGGACAGCCAATAATAAACCCGCGCGCTTCCGGGCCGACAACGATATCGATTTTCTTTTTGCGTGCATACTCCACAATTTGGTCTGTCGCGTATTTATACGCTTCGCCTTTATCCATTAACGTCGTAATATCTTTAAACATAATCCCCGGTTTTGGGAAGTCGGGAACAATTGTAATATATTTTTTTAAGTCCATTACACATTTGCCTCCTCGTATGTTTGCGACCCTTTCATTTCAAAAAGACAACGCTTTAATTGTTCGTAAGTTGAATACAAAAGGAGATTTTCCAGCTCCAGCTGAGCTTGTTTTAGACGATACGTCGGCGATTCGTTTAAGTCACGCTTTGCCGGCTGCGGAATAAGCGATATCACTCCGTTGCGTTCGGTAATAAATTCGAGCTCTAAAAATACTTTTGCCATAAAGTGGACGGTTTCTTCCGTCCATCCACGTGCACGCGCCAATTGACCGCCATGTTTGGCGATATGAAACACGCCTTGCTTTCGTAAAAATGCATAAAACCATTTAAAATGGTCGCGCGTCGGCAGCGTGCGGAAAAAGTGAATCTCCCTTTGATAGAATACCGCATAAATGCGCGCAGGTAAACTAGAACGCAACAACATTTTTAATATTTGTAATGACGGAGGCAGATCCAATAGCACTACATAGCGGCCGTCCAAGCAAAGAGCTGCCGCTTCTTCGCTGGAATGAATATAATGCAATTCATCCTTAAATAATGCCATATCTGCAAGCTGTTCCGTTTCTTTGCGAAACATAATGAGCAGCCGTTTTTCTTTCGGAAGCGATGCAATGAGGGAACGGATATCCCTTTGGCCGCGAACGTCAAATAATTGGCATTCGCGCACGGCGACGTCATAAATCACCAGCTGCGGCTTGCGCAATCCATTCCACTCATTTACGGCTAATTCGCCGACAACAGACACTTTTGCATCTGGAGCGATTTCATCATATAGATGACCAAATCCAAACCCAATGCCATCAACAGTGGCGCCATTTTCGGCAAAAACCGCCTTTAAATGAGATTGATCGGCGCCGATGCGGCGCATCATTTCGACGGAAACATTTTCAATTAAAAAAAGCGGCTTCGCATTGCCAACGCCAAACGGGGCGAATTGTTCCAGCTGTTCGGCTGCCGACAGCGTTAAATCGGAGACGGAACAAACCGCATCGACGACCGTAATCGGAGTGAAATCATCGTCTGACAACGTTTCATCGGCAAGAGCGTTCAGGCGCTGCCGCAATTCGTCAATATGGTCGATCGATAACGTCATTCCAGCTGCCATTGGGTGGCCGCCAAAATGCGGCAAGATATCACGGCATGTCGATAAGCTGGCAAAGAGATCAAAACCATGAATGCTTCGCGCTGAGCCTTTGGCAATTCCTTTTTCAGCATCAATGCTTAAAACGATCGTTGGCCGGTAAAATTGTTCGACTAGCCGGGAAGCAACGATGCCGATGACCCCCGGATTCCATCCTTCTTTCGCCACGACAAGCACTTTATGCCTGGCCGGCGGAAACTGTTCACGAACGATTTGCGCCGCTTCTTCCGCTATTTCAGCTACTAACTGCTGGCGTTCGCGATTAAGGTCATCCATTTCTTTCGCCAGCCTTTTCGCTTCCGCTTCATCCTCGGTCATGAGCAGCCTTACAGCCGGGTCCGCTCCGCCTAAACGTCCAACCGCATTCATTCGCGGCGCGATCACAAAGCCAACCGTCTGTTCGTTGATTTCCTTCGCTTCTATCCTGCACTGCTGCCATAAGGCGCGCAAGCCGATGCGCTTCGTGCGGCGCAGTTCTTCAAGTCCTTGCGCAGCCAGCAAGCGGTTTTCCCCCGTCAAAGGCACCAAATCAGCGATCGTCCCAATGGCGACGACATCCAATAAATGGCGCGGAACATCCCCAAGCAATGCATGGGCAACTTTAAACGCTACCCCGACGCCGGCTAGTTCACGAAACGGATATGTACTTCCAGGTTTTTTTGGATGAATAATTTCATACGCTTCCGGCAACACCGGTCCCGGCTCATGATGGTCGGTNACAATAATGTCCATGCCAAGCTCATTGGCAAGGGCCACTTCCTTCACCGCCGNGATGCCATTATCCACCGTAACAATAAGAGAAACTCCTTGCTCCTTCGCGCGGCGAAAAGCGGCTTCATTCGGNCCGTATCCTTCGGTAAAGCGATTGGGAATGTAAAAATCAACAACAGCACCGGCTTCTTTTAAAGCGCTAACCATGACAGTCGTGCTGCATACACCATCGGCATCATAGTCACCGTATACTAAAATAGACTCGCCTTGCCGTATCGCCCGATTTATCCTCGCAATCGCCCGTTCCATTCCATCGAGCAAAAATGGATCATGAAACGGCTGCTTGAGCGGATGCAAAAAAGCGNCTGCCTCTTTTGCCGTACAAACGCCNCGATGCACAAGAAGCTTGGCAATCAGCGGGTCGATGTGCAACTGTTCTGCTAAATGNTTAACGATATGTTCGTCAGGATGCTTCACATCCCAACGCGTTTTTGCTNTTAACATGTATCCCACCTCAACTCTTCCTATTATACAAAAAGAAAAAAAGGGTGGGCAATGAAGTTACGTGTTTTTTTCCGGATGATACGGATTGATGTGCACCATCACATTTTCCACGCGCGGAAGCGTCAGCAGCTTTTCCTTCACTTTTTTGCCGATGCGGTGCCCTTCTTCGACGGTGATAAAAGGATCCACGGCAATTTTTAAATCGACAATGACGTAATGCCCATGTTCGCGCGCATGCAGCTCATGAATTTGTTTGACATCGGGAAACGACAATACGGCCTTGCGCAAATATTCCGTTTCCTCTTCATGCAATACATGGTCAATCGCCGTATGAATCGATTCCTTTCCCAGATCCCACGCCATTTTTAACACGAGAACGGAAACAAACAACCCTGCAACCGGGTCGGCATATAGGAGCCAATCGATCTTCCATCTTCCTCCTATTATTGCCGCGCCAACCCCGATGAGGGCGGCAATCGAGGAGAAAACGTCCGAACGATGTTCATAAGCGTTGACGATAATGGCGTTGCTGTTTAATTTTTTTCCTAGGCGATATTTATAGCGAAACATCGCTTCCTTTACCAAAATCGAGAGAACCAGCACATATACCGCAATGATTTCCGGCGGCCTGAGCGGCTGAAAAAAAGCAAACACGGCCGATCGGCCAATTTCTATTCCAATAATAAATAAAAGCACCGCTACAATAATGGCAGCAATCGACTCGGCTTTCCCGTGGCCGTACGGATGG
>JGI1652J44930_10000914_pt1 | contig 11358 bp, 9 predicted proteins | sample NewIslsDNAsample_FD_44930 | JGI IMG/M metagenome (IMG submission 44930)
AAATGTTGTATTTTAAATTTATATTAATAACATTTAATTTCATTAATATAAACATTGTTAGCAAACTAATTGAAATTAGCTGTAAAATCCTCATAAAATTCACCTTCTTCAAATGAATATTGGACTAATATAAGTTTCTAGAAAAGCTGCTATAAATATTATTAATATCCCGAATAATAATAAATTAAAGTTAAATTTTTTGTTTTCTATAAATTTTTCTTTTCCTAGAAAAACTAGGTAGGCTGCTATAATAAAGCCTGTTATCTCAGGTATTCCGTGAATCAATAGAGGGGGTAAAACATCAATAAGTTTGTCTAATGAAATNCCCCCTAGAAAAAATCCTAACGTAGAACCGTTCGAGACTAAATTTATAACTGTTGGGATTTTTAAAAGAAAAAATCCAGTTAAAATTATTATAAAAACTTTTATGTTATTGAAAAAGATTTTTAAAAANGTATTAAACGAAATGTACGTTTTGCTGATATTTTGTGCATTATGTTCAAAATTATTATAGGAGGCCTACTATTCTCTATGTTTATAGGTATTATATTTGGATTACTCCCGGCAAATAAAGCAGCAAGATTAGATCCTGTTCAAGCATTACGTTATGAATAAGATAATGTTGATGTAAATTCCGATAATCTAATGAATTGTTATATTTTTAGTCAAATAAAAAACATCAAACTTTAAGACGACTCTTATCAAAAAAGGTTAAGTGCACTTTTTCTATTTCGTTTAGGAGGAGTCTTTTGAGAAGGATCGCCACTTGTTGCAAATCGAAGAAAGTTTTTCCCTCCGGCTTCGTATACTCAATTTTGAAGTCCGCACCGGCGGACGAGGATTTTATTCCATCAATCTTTTTGTCATTATTTATCAGGCACTATACTAAAAATGACTGCTCAAATTCGTCTGTAACGTGTTTTAATCAATAAGGCAATGTTTTTTCAAAAAGGAAAAAGTCTATACGGTCCGTTTTTTCGCGTTTAACGCGATGGGATTTTTGCATGGCGACACGAGGAATATCCGCCGACAAGAACTTCGTATACTGCGATCATCGTCACTTTATAGGAAGTAAGAAAAGATCTTTTGGAAAGCCATTGTTAACCTAATTTGTTAGTAATAAATGAAATGGGAATAACATAGGTAATGAATGGGGATTCATTTAAAAAATTTAGTAAAACAATTCATTTATTAAGATGAATTTTCATAAGTTACTNCAGTTTATATTTTTTATAGTTTTCAATGCAGGAAAATGGATGCAATTAATAAGATGAAAGCGATTATTCTCAGATGACGGCAAAAGAATTCGGAATTTTATGAAATTGAAAAGCGGGTGTTTTGATGGGAAAAGAATTTGTCATGAAAGAAGAAATTTCTTTATNTAAAAAATCCATTAAATCTTTCGCGGACAAAGAGATAGCACCATTTTACGATCAGTGGGAAGAAAAGGGAATCATCCCGAGAACATTATGGAACAAATTGGGGGAAGCCGGTCTGCTTTGTGTCGACATCCCCGAAAAATATGGAGGAATCGGGGCTTCTGTCCATTTTTCTGCACGCGTCGTCGATGAATTTAACCGGTTAGGTTACAGTTCCCTTGCCGGCAATGTGGCTGTCCATTCGGATATTGTGGCCCACTACATCCTTAATGCGGGGACCGAGGAACAAAAAGCGCATTATTTGCCAAAGATGGCCTCCGGTGAGTATGTCGGTGCCATCGCGATGACGGAGCCCGGGGCGGGCAGCGATTTACAAGGAATCAAAACATATGCCAGAAAAGATCCGTCTACAGGACATTACATTATCAACGGGGCAAAGACGTTCATTTCAAACGGACAACATTTTGATTTTGTCATCGTTGCGGCCAGAACAAATCCTGACGCTCCTGCATCCAAAGGGAAGACCTTGTTTATTGTGGATGCGAAAAGGGAAGGAGTCATTAAAGGCAAAAAATTAAAGAAAATGGGCCTTCATTCCGCCGATACCTCTGAAATATTTTTTGAAAATGTCCAAGTCCCTTCCACGCAAATTCTGGGGGAATTGGACAAGGGTTTTGTCATTTTGATGAAAGAACTGCCGAGAGAAAGAACCATTCTGGCAGTGGGAGCATGCGGGGGAATGGAAGGAATTCTGGAAATGACCATTCATTATCTCCATCAACGGGAAGCTTTCGGCAAACCTTTGAGCCGGTTCCAGGCAATCCGCCATAAAATTGCGGAGATGACCGCCGAAGCAAAAATCAACAGGGTATTTGCGGAACATTGCCTGGATTTGCTCGCCAAAAGGGAACTTTCCACGGCTGATGCAAGCATTGCAAAATTATCTTCCACCGAAGCGCAGGGAAGAATTGTCGATGGTTGCCTCCAGCTATTTGGAGGTTACGGCTACATGGAAGAATATCCGGTTGCAAGGGCTTACAGGGATGCAAGGGTACAGAGCATCTATGGCGGCACATCGGAAATTATGAAAGAAATCATCAGCAGGGATGTACTGGGAAAATAGTATAAACATTTCTCCCAAAGAGCAGGGAGATTTCTGATATATCAAAAACAATGAGTAAGGGGGAGCATAGATGGATTTACAAAACAAAGTGGCAGTCGTGACCGGAGGAGCTTCCGGTTTGGGTTTGGCTACCGTTGAAAAATTAGTAGAAAAAGGGGCAAAGGTGTTTATTTTCGACTTAAACGAAAAGAAAGCGAAAGACGAAGCATTGCGTTTAGGTGATCAGGTGCGTTATTCGGTTGTGGATGTTTCGGATGATGAATCCGTGCAGCATGCCATCCGGCAGGTCATCGATACATTCGGCGCCATTCATATTTGTGTGAATTGCGCAGGAATCGGGACACCGGGAAAGACGATCGGAAAAAAAGGCGTTCTGCCATTGGAGACTTTCCGCAAAGTAATCGATGTGAACTTGATCGGGACTTTTAATGTGCTAAGACTTGCCGCGAATGAAATGAAAAACAATGAACCTTATACCGATTCCGGCGAGAGGGGCGTCATCATCAATACGGCTTCCGTTGCCGCATTTGACGGTCAAATGGGACAAGCGGCATATGCGGCAAGCAAAGCGGGGATCGCCGGGATGACATTGCCGTTATCCCGCGATTTATCGGAATTTGGTATCCGGGTGAATACCATTGCGCCCGGGGTTTTCATGACGCCGTTGGCAAAGACATTGCCGGAAAAGGTCCTTCAGAAATTGGCGGAAAGCGTGGAATTCCCGAAACGGCTGGGACGTCCTTCCGAATATGCGGAACTGGCCACATTTCTGATGGAAAATGAATATATCAATGGCGAAGTGATTCGTCTGGATGGCGCAATCCGCATGTCGCCAAGATAATCCGTTCATGAAAGGAAGGATCCATATGACAAACCATGCCAGAATCATTGGCGTCAACATGGTCAAGTTCGAAAAGCCTGGAAACAATGAACCTTATGAAGTGATGGCTGCCAGGGCCATTGAAGGGGCGCTGAAAGATGCCGGGATTGAACTGGACGATGTGGAACAGGCCTATGCCAGCTATATCTACGGCGACAGTACATGCGGACAAACGGCTTTGTACCAGGTCGGAATGACGGGAATGCCCATTATCAATGTCAATAACAATTGTTCTTCCGGTTCCACAGCCCTTTTTTTGGCCCGCCAGGCGGTGGAATCCGGTGCGGCCGATTGTGTGCTTGCCTTCGGATTCGAGGAAATGAGACCGGGGGCAATCGGGGAAAACTGGCCGGACCGCACTTCGCCGTTTCAATGGATTCAACAAAGGTTTATAGAATTGAATCCGGACTTGCCGGATGGCCCGATTGCGTTAAAGGTATTTGCTGCAGCGGGGCTTGAATATTTGAAAAAATACGGCGCACATCCGGAGATTTTTGGGAAGGTGGCGGTGAAGTCCAGAAAACATGCGGCCCATAATCCATTTGCATTATTTACAAAGGAACTTCAACTGGAAGAAGTGATGAATTCACCAATCATCTATCCGGGGCTGAGAAGATTGATGGCCTGCCCGCCGACATGCGGTGCGGCGGCAGTAATCGTCTGCAGCGAATCATTCGCGAAAAAGCATAACTTGAAACAGTCCGTCAAAATCATCGCCCAGTCAATGGCAACGGATCAGCCTGACAGCTATGAAAACAACCTGAATTTAGTAGGTTATGGCATGAGCCGACGCGCTGCCAGGAAAGTCTATGAAACAGCCGGTCTGGGCCCTGATGAGGTCGATGTCATCGAATTGCATGACTGTTTTACGCCGAATGAAGTCATCACTTACGAAGCTTTAGGTCTTTGCGATGAAGGGGAAGCGGAAAAACTCATTCATGATCAGGACAATACGTATGGCGGAAAGTATGTCATCAATCCGTCAGGTGGATTGATGTCAAAAGGACATCCAATCGGGGCAACGGGATTGGCCCAATGTGCGGAACTCGTTTGGCAACTGCGGGGAGAGGCGGGCAATCGTCAGGTGGAAGGCGCCAAAATCGCCCTGCAGCACAACCTCGGTCTAGGAGGCGCAGCGGTCGTTACAATGTATCAAAAAGATTAAAAAGAGAACATCAATTGTTGATTCAAAAAGCATTATAATCTTCAGGATTGATACTATTACGATAAATGTATCCTGATTTTATATAAAGTGTCAAAAATGCCTGGAACTTTATTGTTCCGGGCATTTTTTATTTGAAAGCCATGATTTTTTCACATTTTATTATTGGGAAAAGCATTGCCATAAGGGAAAACAGTTTTTAAAATGAAACAAAGGCATTAGGAAAAAAGAAACGGGTATTGCCCAAAGTATATGTACAAAGCTTTTCATAAAGGAGATGTAGAAAATAGTCCGATATCTATTAGTTCTATTAGTAACGCTACTATTTGCGGCATGTAATACGGAAATGGAGGCTCCTTCTAATGTCCCTGTTCCGCCCAATCCTCCCATGGAAGAGGAAGAGCCGGAAGTTCAACCGAAAGAACCGGAAATATACACTGCATCCATTTCGGCGGTGGGCGATGTTTTATTGCACAAACCGGTCTATGATGATGCGTACATCGGGAATAACCGCTACGATTTTTCAAAAATGTTTCAGCAAGTAAAGCCTTATTTGGAAAGTACGGACTTGACCATTGCCAATTCGGAAAGCATTATCGGGGGAAAAGAAATCGGCCTTTCCACTTATCCAACATTCAACAGTCCTTTTGAACTTGGCGATGCGTTAAAAGATGCGGGTGTGGATGTAGTTAATATGGCCAATAACCATGTACTGGACAGGGGAGAACGCGCCATTTTGAACGCAACAAACCACTGGAACGAGCTCGGGATTACGTATGTAGGATGTGCTGCAACAAAAGAAGAAGCGGCGCAAATTAAAACCATTACAAAAAATAACATCGTTTTTTCTTTTTTGGGCTACACATACGGAACAAATGGAATTCCTGTACCCAAAGGAAAAGAGTATTACGTCAATTACATCGATTTGGATAAAATGAAATCGGATATTGAAAAGGCGAAAGAAATGTCGGATGTGGTAGTCGTGAACATACATATGGGAAACGAGTATCAACGGCAATTTAACCAGTATCAGGATCAAATAGCCCAACACTTGGCCGATTTCGGGGCCGATATCGTCTTTGCTCATCATCCCCATGTGCTGCAGCCTGCAAAATGGTATACCGGGGAAAAAGGAAATCAGACATTTGTCATTCATTCCTTGGGCAATTTTTTATCCGGGCAAGACCTTCCCTTCACCCGCATCGGCGGAATCATACAACTGGATGTAAAAAAGACGGTATTATATGATGAAGAGGGGAATGAAAAAACGTTGGTGGAGATATTGAATCCTCAATTTTTGCCGACTTATGTAACTTTCCAAAATTGGAGAAACTACGAAATTGTCCCTCTCTATCGTTTAACAAACGAAGAACTTCCTAATGCCTATGGAATTTATGAGGAAATCAAATCCCATATGAGCCAATATGTTCCGGAAATGACATTTATCGAATGGGAACCGGTTAATTGAACAACTTAATTTTTCATGCTAAGTATAGAAACTTGCTTCAATGGCTATACTTAGCTTTTTTATTTTGTTATACACTTTTCTTCTTTGCGCATTCTAAAGATACGGTACATCGATTAGTATGGAACATTTGATAACCATTATGTAAAAAGAAAGGAGTGAGTGAATGCCGATTCATTTGTACATTGAACAATATTTTCGGCAATTTCCGAAAGCAAGGCAAACGGGAATCGAAATTAAAAATCCTCCGTTGGATAAACGCCCCAAGGTATTTCGGATAGAAGAACGGTTTGTCAAAACAGGGAGTGCGGAAATCCCGATCAGGATTTATACACCCAATGAAGAAGAGAAACATCCTGTATTTATTTTTTTCCATGGCGGAAATTTGATTCCTGGTGGGATTGAAACCCACGATGTCAGTTGCCGGTTGATTTGTTCATTGGCGGGATATAAAGTGATCGCCGTCGATTATTGCACACCAGGGCGTGAAGAGAAGATGCTCAGTCATTGTTATGACGCTACGAAATGGATTGTTGATCATGTGGAAGAATTGGGAGGTCTTCCGAACCAACTGGCGATTGGAGGGCCAAGCATCGGCGCGCATTTTGCCGCAAACATTGTCCTTCATTTCATCCTTCAAGAAAATATCCGGTTTAAAAAACAAGTATTACATTATCCAATCATCCATTTTGACCAACAAATAAAGGACAGTCCGCATTTTTCAAGAGCGCTTTTTAATGGGAAATACGGAATCGACCTTTCCTTGCATTCATTATCCCTCTCCAACATCAAGGATGCATCTGTTTCCTATTATGCTCCCTTTGACGTAAAAAATGAGGTATTGGCGCAAATGCCTCCAACATTAATCTTTACAGCCGAATATGATCCTTTTTGCGATGAAGGGGAAGAGTTTGCGGAATTGTTAAAACAAGCCGGTGTTGACGTCAAGCATGTCCGTTTTGACGGAAATGTCCACGGTTTTATGCAGAATTTTCCCGGTTCTCCCGATTTTATGCGTGGCCACGAATTGACCGCCGAATTTTTGATGAATTAATTTGGCGAGAAGGATCTCCTTCCCGCCATTTTATTTTTCCTTACGATATTCACCGTCATTTTCATTTTCCTTCTTTTTGTTTTCCAATACTGTTAAAATGACGCTTTCTATACGATGTTGATCCGCTTCAACGATTTGGAAGCGCAAATTTTCATATTCAAACACTTTATTTTTGAAAGGATATTGTCCTACATGTTCCAATAAAAATCCGTTCAAAGTGTCAAAATCTTCGGATGGCAAATGAATATTCAATTGTTCTTCGATTTTGTACAAATGGGTGACGCCTTTTATTAAATATTGATCCGGTCCTATTTTTTGAATTTCTTTTTCTTCCGCATTTGTCTCGCTTTCGATTTCTCCGACAATTTCTTCGATGATATCTTCGATTGTGACAAGCCCGGCCGTACCTCCATATTCATCGATGACAATCGCCATATGGACATCGCTCTTTCTCATGGTTTGAAACAATACATCAATGGATAATGAATCAATGACAAAAATAGGTTTTCGAATAATGTTTTTTAATTGAAATTCCTCTTTTTCATCGACTTGGCTCAAAATATGCAGCAAATCCTTTACATGCAAAATGCCGACGATATGGTCGATATCTTCTTCATAAACGGGAAAGCGGGTATAGCGGTTTTCATCGACAATCGCTAACGTCTCTTCCAGGGTCGCTTCAACCGGGATGGCGGCAATATCAACGCGATGGGTAAAAATATCGGAAACCAATTTGTCATTAAATTCAAAAATGTTTTGAATCATTTTGCTTTCGCTTTTATTAATGGTTCCCTGGATGCCTCCCAGCTCGACCATCAGCCTTATTTGCTCTTCCGTAGCTTCTTCACGGATGACTTTTTCATCCACTTTCAATAAGCGGAGCACTGCACTTGTTGAAAGGCTGAGCACCTTAACGAGGGGATAACAGACATAGAAAATGCCGATTAAGGGATATACGACTAAATTGGCTACCCTTTCTGCCTGTTGCAACGCGATTTTTTTGGGCACGAGTTCCCCGAATACAAGGGTAAAATAGGACAAAATCGCCGTAATGAATACGACGGAGATAATATCGAGCGTTTCAAGCGTCAACGGTACGCCTGCATCGTACAAGAATGCGGCAAATTCATCCGAAAAGCTATCCGCAGCGAAGGCGCTGGCCAAAAAGCCCGCCAATGTAATGCCGATTTGGATGGTGCTTAAAAATCGGCTCGGTTCGGAAATTAATTTATCCAATAATTTCGCTTTTCGATTCCCTTCATTCGCAAGTTTTTTGATTTTGATTTCATTCAATTCGACAAGGGCAAATTCCGATGCCGCAAAAAAAGAATTCAAAAAAATTAACAGAATGAGTACAATCAGGGTTGACATAAACAATCCTCCAATGATTGGGGTAATCACCTACCTTTATATTATAATAAAGCAGAAAAAGGGTGTTTTTAATTTATTGTGACTAAAAATTTAAACATTGGCTTTCGTTAAATTTAGCTGCAAATTCGACGGGAAGTGTTTTAAATAATTTACATTTTTATTTTCAGTTCTTAATTTTTATGAGATAACTATTGGTAAGAACAGGGGAGAGGAGTAGGTGATATGAACAATCTGCAAAAAGTGGATGATTGGCTTCGTTCTTCGAAAAAAACGGTGGTGTTGACAGGCGCAGGAATGTCCACGGAAAGCGGAGTCCCGGATTTCCGGTCCGCATCCGGCTGGTGGACCAAAACCGATCTGCAAAAGGTGGCGACAGTGGACGCGTTGGAGTTCAATTATCCTTTATTTCATGAATTTTATTCCATGAGGATTCGTTTGCTCGAAAAATGCGCTCCTCATGAAGGCCATCATATTCTTGCAAAATGGGAGAAAGATGGGATTCTCCACAGAATCGCCACTCAAAATGTGGATGGCTTCCATTTCCAGGCTGGCAGCAAATGCGTCGATGAGCTGCATGGTTCGATTTATACCTTTCGCTGCCATTCATGCGGACAAAGTGCATCAAAAGAGTCTTTCCTGGCAAAGGAACGATGCGGGCATTGCCAAGGTTATTTGAGGCCCAATGTGGTGCTGTTTGGCGAAATGTTGCCGGAGAAAGCATGGCAAAATGCTTTATCCAACATACAAAGCGCAGATCTGGTCATTGTCATCGGAACAAGTCTGGAAGTGTATCCGGTCAACCAGCTCCCAATGATGACAAAAGGAAAAAAGGTGTATATCAATAAAGAAATTGCTTCCCATGCATCCTACTTTGACTGCATTCTGGAAGGAAAGGCGAAAGAAGTGTTGATCAAATTGGATGAATTGCTCTCCACCAACAAGTAATCAAAAACATCAAGACCCGAGTCTCAGAAAACGGGTCTTTTTTCATTTGACCAATTCCGTGTTTTCCTATAGAAATTTTATTTAACGAGAAAAATAACGTTAAAATAATGCAAATCGTCGTTTAAATGGACATTGAATTTTTCCTGTTTTCACCTAGAATAAAATGTACGACATCAAGAGAGGGGCTTNCGTATGTGGATCGGGGCTGCATTGTCCACTATGTTTTGTTTTGGCACCAATAATATGATTTTTAAATGGAGTACAGCCAAAGGCTATTCCAAAATACATATTCAACTTTATTTCTATTTATTCGCGTTTCTGATTACGGCCACTTATGGATTATTTGTCAGAATCCATCATATGAACCTGGCTACCATTCTCCTTGGAGCATTGATCGGAATTTTGAATACCAACGGCAATATTCAAATGTCGAAAGCTTTCGAGAAGGGGCCGGCAAGCATTACAAGTTCATTAATCAGTTTAAATACCATTATTCCCATCTTAAGTGCCGCATTGATTTTCCATGAGCATATCACGGTATTGCAATGGACGGGGATTTTCATCATGTTATGTTCAGCTGTGGCGATACAATATAAACCTTCCAGTGATATCCATGTAGAATATTTGCCTTGGATGATGAGAATTTGTTTTGCGATTCTTTCCCTCGGCATTCTGGGAATATTGATGAAAACATCGACTTATATGCATATTGTTCCATTGAACATGTTAATAGCCATGTACGGCGGAGGCGCAGTTTACTTGCTTGCAAACAGCTTCCTTGTCCATGAAAAATGGCAGCAGTCAGAATTAAAAATTGGCGCAGTTGTCGGCCTGTTAAGCGTCATCGCCTATAGCTGCTATTTTTTTGCGTTGCAAAAAGGAGTTGCCAGCATCGTATTTTCCATCGTTTCATTGAGCTGTTTAGTGGTCGTTTGCGGAAGTAGTCTCATCTTTCACGAGAAGTTAAAAATGTATCAGATCCTCGGTGTCATTACAGCATTGTTGGGCATGATTTGCACAAAGTTTTAATTGAATGGAAAAGCCATTATACATTGAAAGCAAACAGGAAACATGATCATGGGGGCGAAACCGGCCCTCATTTTATATTTCCATGAACAATTGATGTAGTAGCACAATATATATAATTATGGGGAAACACTAATAGGAAAGAGGTACGATAAGTGGCTGCTTATCATTGGGGTGTTGATTCATCGCAAAAAGTGACGGCGGACTTGTACAATTGTGTGTTAAACAATTACGGAAAACCGGAATTTTGGGGCAGGTATTTGACCCGGGTCGAAGGGGCTTCTGACGGTTTGGACCGTGAAGAAATCGAACTTTTGCACAACAGCGGCACAAAATTGCTTCCAATTTACAATGATTTCAAAAAAGCGGTGGGAGAAAATGAAGGACGGATGGTGGCCATGTTCGCATCCTATCATGCCAAAAGACTGGGAATCCGGAAAGGCACTCCGATATTCGCCAATGTTGAACGTTTCTTTGAAGTGGATAGCAATTGGATTCGTGGTTATGTCTATTACATGTATAATACGGACTTTAAACCGGGTTTTTATCACGATCCGACAGAAGGAAATTTTGCGAAAGCATATTGTGAAGCGGTCAGCCAAGATCAGATGGTTGCCACTCAAGCCATTCTCTGGAGTGCGGAACCGGATCCGGGCGTTTCAAAAGCGCAGTTTGCTCCAAAATTCAATCCGGCCAAAGTGCCTTGTGAAGCCAACGTGTGGATTTGGCAGTACGGCAGGGATTCGAAAATCTGTCCAATCGATACAAATCTTGCGGATAGCCGTTTGTTTGAGATGCTATATTGACATTAGTAAACTAGGTTTACAAAAATTCTGAAGATCAGTACCGATTTTTAGAGTGTCGAAAAAGGATGGATATTATTCTTAGGAGGCGTATGAAATAACGCCTCCTTTTTGCATGAGTCGACTAAATTCGGGAACAATACAAAAAAA